>QFCS01004564.1_pt1 | contig 206830 bp, 215 predicted proteins | sample 3576561 | NCBI WGS metagenome assembly QFCS01
AAACCCATTCACTTGTCTCTCCTCTGCGGCCCCGTCGTCATTAACGACGGGGCCGCAGCGCATCGCGGGGTGGAGCAGCCCGGTAGCTCGTCAGGCTCATAACCTGAAGGTCGCAGGTTCAAATCCTGCCCCCGCAACCAACACCATTCATACCAAACCGCCTCAGGATATCCTGCGGCGGTTTTTTTATGCCTGGCGCACAGCAAATTTGCGCGAGCCTCATAGCTCGCGCCGGCAATATCATATCCCGGACACGGGCCGTTGATGCTAGGCGCCGGCGTGGGCGATCGTGCCCGTGCAGCCACCTGGATTATTGCACCGTGTCCTTGTCCATCCAGCCCCGCGTGGCGCCGGCCGCGCATCCGCTGTCCATTCCCGCCTTTCGCTATTTCTGGATCGCGCGGATCTGCGCGATGCTGGCGCAGAGCAACCTGGTCGTGGTGCTGGGCTGGGCCGTCTATGACGTGGCGCGCCTGTCGATGGACATGAAAGCGGCTTCGCTGCGGATCGGCCTGATCGGGCTCTCGCAGTTCCTGCCGGTGCTGCTGATCAATCCCTTTGCCGGCCTGGTGGCCGATCGTCACGATCGCCGCCTGGTGGTGCGCCTGGCATTGCTGGTGCAGATGCTGGCGGTGGGCGTGCTGGTGGTGTTGCAAGCCCTGGGCCGGGCTGATCTGCCGGTGTTCTATCTCGTGGCGGCAGGGTTTGCCGCCGGGCGTGGCTTCTATGCCCCGGCGATGAATGCCCTGGCCCCGGCGCTGGTCCCAATGGAAATCCTGCCACGGGCCATTGCCGTAAGCGCCATCGCTGGCCGGATCGGCGGCATTGTCGGTCCGGTCCTGGGCGGGTTTGCCTATGGCGTGGCGCCGGCATTTGCCTATGGCCTGACGCTGGCCCTGCTCGCCGCAGCGCTGGTGGCACAACTCGCCATCGGGCCGCATGGCGCCAATCGCCCGATGGCCGACGGCAAGCCCTTGGCGCACATCATGGAAGGGCTGCGCTATGTGGCGCGCAGCCGCATGCTGCTTGGCGCGATCAGCCTGGATCTGTTTGCCGTGCTGCTGGGCGGGGCAACCGCCATGCTGCCGGTCTATGCGCGCGATATCCTGCATGTCGGGCCGAGCGGCCTTGGCCTGCTACGTTCGGCCTCGTCGGTAGGGGCAGTGTCGACCGCGCTTTGGCTGTCATGGCGCCCGGTGGAAAACGGCGTGGGGCCCAAGATGCTGGCGGCCGTGGCGCTGTTCGGGATAGCCTCGGCGGTGTTTGGCATTTCGCGCTGGTTGCCGCTGTCGCTGGCGATGCTGGCCCTGGCCGGTGCGGCCGACATGATTTCGGTCTATGTGCGGCAGACGCTGGTGCAGGTGGTGACGCCCGATGCCATGCGCGGTCGCGTGGGGGCGACGTCGGCCTTGTTCATCACTGCGTCCAACGAACTGGGCGAGATGGAAAGCGGGGTGGTTGGCGCCATCCTGGGGCCGGTTGGCTCGGTGGTATTTGGCGGGGTGAGTGCGGTGGCCATTGCGCTCGCCTGGGGGCGGCTGTTTCCCGAACTCAAGCGGGTGCAGCGCTTTGACGAGATTTTGCCCGGATCATGAGAAAAGCCCCTCGCTGGCAAGGCAGCGAGGGGCTTTTTCCGTTTCAGCCGTGCTTGGTTTCGCGGGTGGATTGCACCATGCCCGGGGCCAGGAAGCCGATGGTCGGGCTCGGCTCCACGGCGCGCTTTTTCAGCTCGCCTTTCATCCGGGCGTATTCCGCCTCCATCTCTTCCGTCACCGTTGCACGGGAATCGGCCAGCGCGTCGGCGAAATCCGCGGCATTGACCGACTGCACATTGCCGCCGGCACGGCGGATGGCGTTGAGGCCAGCGCGGCGCACCACGTCTTCGAGATCGGCACCGGTAAACCGCGCGGTCTGGCGGGCAATATCGAGCAGATCGACATCGGCCGCCAGCGGCATGGCGCCGGTGTGAATCTTGAGGATATGCGCGCGCCCTTCCAGGCTGGGCGTGCCGACGTAGACCAGTTCGTCGAACCGGCCCGGCCGCAGCAGCGCCGGATCGACCAGGTTGGGCCGGTTGGTCGCGCCGATCAGCACGACCGACTGCAGCTCTTCCAGTCCGTCCATTTCGGCCAGGATGGTGTTGACCACGCGCGCCGTTACCTGCGGTTCGCCGACACCCGTGCCGCGGGCGGGAACGAGGCTGTCGATCTCGTCGATGAAGATCACGCAGGGCGCGACCTGGCGGGCGCGGGCAAACAGCCGGGCGATCTGCTGCTCGCTTTCGCCAAACCACTTGCTGAGCAGGTCTGACGACTTGATCGCAATGAAGTTGGCTTCGGCTTCCTTGGCGACGGCCTTGGCGAGCAGGGTTTTGCCGGTTCCGGGTGGGCCATAGAGCAGGAAGCCCTTGGCCGGACGGATGCCGAGGCGGTGGAAGGCCTCGGGCGTCTTGAGCGGCAGTTCGACGCCTTCCTTGAGCTTGGCCTGGGCATCGTCGAGCCCGCCGACATCGGACCAGCCGATGGTGGGGGCCTGGACCATGACCTCGCGCATGGCCGAAGGCTGCACGCGCTTGAGCGCCTCGAGGAAATCGTCGCGCACGACGCGCAGGTTGTCGAGCACTTCGGGCGGAATCGTCTGCCGTTCGAAATCGAGGCGCGGCATGATGCGCCGCACTGCCTCGATCGCCGCTTCGCGTGCGAGCGCTGCCAGGTCGGCACCGACAAAGCCATGCGTGGTGCGCGCGAGTTCGCGCAGGTCTACATCCTCGGACAGCGGCATGCCGCGCGTATGGATGCCGAGGATCTCGCGGCGGCCGGGTTCATCGGGAACGCCAACGACGATCTCGCGGTCAAACCGGCCGGGGCGGCGCAGCGCTTCATCGAGTGCGTCAGGCCGGTTGGTGGCGGCGATGACGACAAGGTTGGAGCGGCTGTGCAGCCCGTCCATCAGCGTGAGCAACTGCGCAACGAGGCGCTTTTCCGCTTCGCCAGAGACCTGGCTGCGCTTGGGCGCGATCGAGTCGATCTCGTCGATGAAGATGATCGAAGGCGCGTTCTGGGTCGCTTCCTCGAACACTTCGCGCAGGCGCTTTTCGCTTTCACCATAGGCCGAGCCCATGATTTCCGGGCCGTTGATGGTGAAGAAGCTGGCGTCGCTTTCGTTCGCCACGGCGCGGGCCAGGCGGGTCTTGCCGGTGCCTGGCGGGCCATGCAGGAGAACGCCCTTGGGCGGATCGACGCCCAGGCGGGTGAACAGTTCGGGGTAGCGCAGCGGCAGTTCGACCATCTCGCGCAACTGGCGGATGGTGTCGCCCATGCCGCCGACATCGTCGTAGTTGACGTCGGCGCGGCTGCTGCGCGGCTCTTCATATTCGGCGCGCAGTTCCACCTCGGTGCTCTCGTCGATATGCACCACGCCCTTGGGCACGGTGGAGACGACCGTGAGGCGGATCTGGGTGAGCGCGAAGGCCGGAGCATTGAGCATCTGGCGCAACTGGGGCGGCATGTCCCCCCGGTTGACCTGCTGCTGCCCCGCTGTCGCGACCAGATCGCCGGTGAGCAGCGGGCGCCCGGCAAAGTTGCGCTTGAGCGCGGCGGCCGGCCCCTGCAGGCGCAGGTCACGCTGCGCCGGGGCGAACACCACGCGCTGGGCCGGGCGGGAATCGATGCGCCGCACCTCGACATGATCGCCCGAGCCGACATCGGCATTGGCGCGCTGCAGCCCGTCGAGCCGGATCAGCTCGAGCCCTTCATCCTCGGGATAGGGCAGCATCACGCGTGCGGCGGTGCTGCGCTTGCCGATGATTTCGATGACGTCGCCTTCGGTCACGCCCAGCGTTCCCATCACGGCACGGCTGATGCGGGCGATGCCGTGGCCGGATTCCTCTTGCCTGGCGCCTGCGACCTGAAGACGGGCGATGCGATTTTCGCCCAACGTTGCTGCCTCTGCCATTGGCCCTCTTTTCACCCTTGGCGTTGCGCGTGTGGCATGGCGCCTCGGGAGGTTTGCGGATCGGGGCAGATCTGCCCCGCTTGCACCCTAGCTAGGATTGCGTGTCCCGGTTTTCAAACGCCAGGCCACCGCTTTCGTTCTCGGACCTGATCGCGCCCGATGGTGCTGGGGTTTTGGCGGGATGGCAAGCCGGGCGGCGGCGAAGGGCAAAAAAAGGGCCCGGCTGTTGCCAGCCAGGCCCTTGGAAGTTTGGGAGAGGATGCCTGAAAGGCAGGATTTGTATGCCTCGCATCCCTGTTTTGTGCAAATGCGAAAGATGAAATATCGATTGCGTTTTGTGCAACTGCGCTCCGAATGTCAGGCAGGCCGGCGAAAGCGCATGGCAAAGCGATCGGTCTTTCCGCGCAAGGCCGGATCGAAAACGATTGCAGTGTGGGGATCGTCGTTGCGCTGCAATACGCTGCTTTCAGCGTCGAGCACGAAGCCGGCGGCGAGCATGTCGGCCTTGACCTGGGCGGGATCGATGCGGTGCAGGGTATCGGCAACCGTGGCGGGGGCGCCCGCCGGGCCGACGTGATCGACGATCACCACCGTGCCGCCCGGGCGCAAGGCGGCAAACCAGTTGGCGAGCGTGGCCGCCACCGGGCGCGCCGGCGTGGTGCCACCATGGGCTGCCGGCAGATAGAGATCGTGAAATTCGAGATGCGCGAAAATCGCGTCGAGGCTGCCGGGCGCGAGTGTCATCGCGGCAGGCGGGGTGAGGAGCATCAGCACGTTGGCATGCGCCTTGGCCACGGCGTCGAGCGTGCCGGGCTTGAGGTAGGCAGGATTGGCCAGCGCATAGACCCGGCCCTTGGGACCGACGACATCGGCGATCAGTTCGGAATAGTAGCCGCCACCCGCGCCCCAATCGGCTACGATCTGGCCCGGCTTGAACCCGGCGAAGGCGAGGATTTCGGCCGGCTTGCGGCTTTCATCGAGAGCGCGGTTGGCGGCACTGCGCGCCGGATCGGCCAGTGCCTTGCCGATCGTGGCGGCAGCGACCGGCGCAGGAGCGGCGTGAACCCCGGAGCTGGCAAGAGCCACGCACAGGGCGAGTGAGGCGAGAAAACGGTGGCGGCGCATCGGCATGAACTCCCAAGGCTGGTGGCAGCCCCTGTGCCACCACCTTGGGCGTGATCATGCCAGAGCGGCGCCAACGGGCAAGTGCCCGGCCGCAAACAATGTCTGCCTTAGTGGGCAAGCAGCAGCGGCAGGGTGGAATTGTCGAGCATGGCGCGCGACACGCCGCCCAGCAGCAATTCGCGCAAGCGGCTGCGGCCGAACAGGCCCATGACGATCAATCCCGCCCCCAGCCGCCGCGCGGTGTCGACCAGCGTGGCGGCGATCGGCCCGGCAGCCTGGACCGCATGGGTTTCGGCATGGATGCCATGGCGCGAGAGATAGGCTGCCGCATCGAGCGCGGGGAGCGCGTCGGGCTTTTCCTCGACCGCGACGATATGGACGGCGCTGGCGCGGGTGAGCAGCGGCAAGGCGGCGCGCATGGCGTGCGCTGCCTCGATCCCGCCGTCCCAGGCGATCATGACCGGGCCGGTGAAATCGACCGGCGGCGCGCCCTTGGGCACGGCAAGCACCGGGCTGCGCACGCCAAGCACGAGTTCCTCCACCAGCGGATCGGCGAGGCTGGTGACGACCACATCGGCAAAGCGGGCGCTGGCATAGGCGGCGGGGATCGGCGCCTGCGCGGTTTCCATGACATCGAATGGCACGTCTTGCGGGGCCAGGCGGGCATCGACCTTTTGGGCCAGGGCGCGGTCTTCCTCGCGCACCTGGGCGATCACTTCGGCGGTCAGCGCCGCGCCGCCAAACGGCTCCCACACCGCCATTTCGGCAAAGGGGCTGGCGATCTGCACGCAGACATGGCCACTGGTGACGCGGGCCAGGGCGAGGGCGGTTTCGAGGCGGTCATCAAGCGTCTTGGCGCCATCGACCGGGCAGAGAATGGAGCGCATGGGGGATCCTCCTTCTTCCAACAATGCCCGCAGTGTGGCACCGGAAAGCCGCAGCGCCATGACCTGAATCAACCGGCATGGCTTTCCTGCGAAAAAGGGGCGCCGGCCATGACCTATACCCTGATCACCGCCAACCGGAACTATTCCAGCTGGTCGTTGCGGCCCTGGCTGCTGATGAAGGCGCTGGGCGTGGCCTTTGCCGACCGCATCGAGCCGTTTGCCAAGCCGGTGAACTATGAGGAATTTCGCGCCTTTTCCCCCACCGGGCAGGTGCCGGTGCTGATCGATGGGGACACCACCGTGTGGGATTCGCTGGGCATCGCGCTCTATCTTGCCGATCGCCATGGCGGTGTCTGGCCCGAGGCGGGGGCCGCGCGCGCTTTTGCGCAAAGCGCGGTCTGCGAAATGCACGGCGGCTTTGCCGCCTTGCGCAACGATTGCACGATGAACGTGGGGGTGCGGGTGCGCCCGGTGCCGATGCGCGCCGAACTGGTGCGCGACGTGGCCCGCGTGCGCGCGTTGTTCGAAGAAGGCCTTGATCGTTTCGGCGGCCCGTGGCTGGCCGGGGCGGCGTTCAGCGTAGTGGACGCGTTCTTTGCCCCGGTGGCGTTCCGCATCCGCACCTATGGCCTGGACGTGGGGCGCGGGCAGGCCTGGGTGGACCATATCCTGGCCCACCCGGCGATGCTGGATTGGGAGCGGCAGGCCCTGGCCGAAACCTGGCGCGAGGAAAGCCACGAGGCCGAACTGGCGCAGGCCGGGGTGATCGTGGCGGATTATCGCCAGGGGTGAGCCTTGCGCGGATGCGGCGCTTGCTTGCCCGGGGCTGAGATGAAAGGATCGCCGGCGTGAACGGCGCGGGGGCCGGGCAAAGGGGGCGATGATGCGGCGGCGATGGTGGCTTGGCGCGGGTGTGGTGGCTCTGGCCCTGGTGGGCGGCGTGGCGGCAGCGCAGCCGGCCCCGCCGGTGCCCTCGGCAGCGCAGGCGGCAGAAGACCATTCCGGGCTGACGCGGGAGCGTTTTCGGCGCAACTGCCTGATGTGCCACAATCGCGCCGCGCCCGAGGGGATCGCGCCAGAGATCATGGCCGGGCTCTATCCAGAGCCGGGCAAGGCCCCGCGCGACATGATGCCGGGGCTGGTGTGCTGGCGGCGCTGCACCGCCTGCCGCCTGCCCGATGGCCCGGCCGGCCGATCGAACCAGCCGGGGCGGCGCTAGGCCAGGCCGCACGCGCTCAGGGTTCTTCGCTTTTTTCCATGCGCGCCCACAGGCCCTCGGTGCCGGCCTCGGTCGCCTTGTTCACATATTGCGAAGCAACGAGCCAGCCCTTGAACGGGCGCAGCGAGCCGAGACAGCCGACGGCCAGGATCGGCACCGAAGTGAGCAGATGGACCCACCACGGCGGGCTATAGGCCACTTCCAGCCAGACCGCAAAGAAGGTGAGCGGAAAGGCGGTGAGGCACAGGGCGAAGAACGCCGGCCCATCGTCTGCCCGGGCAAAGCCGAGGTCGAGGTCGCAGGCCGGGCAGCGCCGGGCCAGCTTGAGCCAGCCATCGAACATGCTGGCCTTGCCGCAGCGTGGGCAAAGCCCTTTCCACCCGCAATGCAAGATCCAGCGAAATTTCGGATTGTCCAGCAGCGCCATCGCCCGTGTCTCCCTTGGCTTGATCCGTAGGAGCGTGGCGACGGCGCTGCAACCAGTGAATGGGCAATTGGTGAATGGGCAAGCCCGTCAGTGTGCAACCAGGGTGACGCGCTGTTCGGACGGAACCTGCCGCACCGGCACGGCGGCGATCCAGGCCTGCAGGGCATCGAGATCGGTCATCCCGGTCACGGCATCGGGCTTGTCGGCCAGGTCGGTGAACGTATCGCCACCCAGTGCGAGGAAGTTGTTGACCGTGACGCGATAGGTGGCGGCAGGCGCGACCGGCTTGCTGTCGACAGTCAGGCCGACCACGCGCGCGCCGACGGGGCGGGCGAGGTCAATGGAAAAGCGCACGTTGGCCGATACGGCGAGACCCTGCTTGGGGCCTTGTTCATCCACCCCCTGCTCCAGCACGGCCTTGAGCTGGGCGCCGGTGAGGGTTTCGGTGACGAGCGTGTTGCCGAAGGGCTGGACGCGGTAGATATCGCCGAAAGTCACCGTGCCATCGGCTGCCGGCACCAGGCTGGTGCGGATGCCGAAGGGGTTCATCAGCGCGAGCTGCGCGCCGGCGCTGCGGGTGGCGGCCAGTTGCGAATCCGCGATGAGATTGCCGAGCGTGCCCCCGGTGGTCACCGCGCCGTTTTCGCCGCGCTGGGCCGGGCCGGACAGGCGGCCCACCGGCTTGGCGGCATAGACCTTGGCCGCGTCGACATAGCGTTGGACATAGCCGGCGATATCGGGGCGGGGCGCAAAGACCGGGAAGCGATCATCGTGGCCCACCAGCCGCGTGGCGGATTGATAGGGATCGGACTGGACGATGACGTTGTGCGCCTGGGCCGAGACCACCTTGTGCGCGGCGGGATCGATCTGCAGCGCGATATCGGTGACCATCTCGCCATAGAGGCCCGCGCTGGTCAGCAGCAGGGGATGCGCCGCGCCGGCAGCAGGGAACTGGCAGATATAGGCCGCGTGGGTATGGCCCGAAACGATCAGGTCAACGCCGGGATCGAGCCGCTTGATGATGTCGAGAATGGCGCCCGACATGCCGTTGCAGCCCTGCGGATCGGGCGTGCCCTGCTGCTTGCCGCCTTCGTGGATCAGCACGACGATGGCATCTGCCCCGGCCGCCTTGAGGCGCGGCACCGCGGCATTGATCGTGGCGGCTTCGTCCTCGAACGTCAGCCCGGCGATGCCGGCGGGATTGACCAGGGTGGGCGTGGTGCGCGTGGTCAGCCCGATCACGCCCACGGTCACCTTGTCGGGGCCACTGCCAAACGTCTTGAGGCCGGTGGCCGGGAACAGGGTGCGGCCATCCTTGTCCACCGTGCTGGCGGCGAGATAGCGGAAGCTGGCGCCGGGAAAGGGTTCGAGCTGGCACGGCTTGTGCGCGGTGAACTGGGCGCAACCGCCATTCTGCATGCGCAGCAGTTCATCACGGCCGCGGTCGAATTCGTGGTTGCCGACGGCGTTGAAATCCACCCCGATGCGATTCATCACCCCGATCGACGGCTCGTCGAGATAGAGCGAGGACGCCACCTGGCTGGCGCTGATCATGTCGCCTGCCGACAGGGTGAGATGGTTGGGATAGCGATCGCGCACGCTGTCGACCGCGCTGGCCAGCCAGGCCGCGCCGCCGGCGGGAACCTGGGCGGTGCCGCCATGGTCATCGGGCACCAGCACCGACTGGTGCGGCGGTTCGAGCTGGCCGTGAAAATCGTTGAACGCGGCAATGCCGACAGTGACCAGATGCGGGCCGGGCGCAGCGGCCGGCGCCTGCGCCACATGGGCTGGCTGGCCAGCACAGGCCGCGAGGGCCAGGAACGAGGAGAGGATTGCGCCACGCAGCGTAATGCGCGGAAACAAAGGGAAAAGCGGCTTGGTCAAGGCGGCGGCTTTCAACAACGGGAGATGCCCGCCCATAGCCGCTTGCCATTACAACGGGAAGGCGCCTGGTTTCACCTGCACCAATTTCCGCGCCGGCCCTGCCAGTGTTCGGCCAGGCCCTCTGCCTCCAGACGGGCGCCCAGGCTTTGCCCCTTGCGCACCACCATGCGCAGCGCGCGGCCATAGCGGTCCATCGGTCGCCCCTGGGTGACCAGCGAGAAATGCCCGGCATTGAGCAGTTCGGTCAGCCGCTCGGTCGCCCTGGCGCCCAGGTCTGCTTCTTCGGCGCAGCCAGGATGGCTGACTTCCGGGGCGTTGATGTCGGCGATGCGGATCTTGGTGCCCTGATACCAGAACGTGTCACCATCGACCACGCAGGTGACCCGGCGATCGCTGCCGCAGGCGGCAAAATGGCCGACCTCTTCATCCACGCGTGGCATCGCCGCTGCCGATGGCATGACGAAAGGCGTGGGCGAGGCCAGGGCCAGCGGACCGATGGGAAGCAGGACCAGAATGGCGGAAAGGGCGGCGATGCGGCGAGCGGGAGAGCGTTTCATGGGGGGAGCATGACCCGTTTGTTGTGCCGTAACGAAGCGCAAATACTACTTAAAGTAAGCGTGCTTAGCGAGGTTACGGAGCCTGGATTTGTGCGCCGCAACAGGGCGCTGCGCCGCGTTAACACAATTGCTCCAGAATGGAAGAATGTTGAGGCGCCGCCTTGCGCGCGCTCTGGGCCGGCCGCCGAATTGGTGCCGCGGGTGTGGCGCTGCTCGGCTCAGCCGGCGCAGTAATGGCAGCGATGGAAGAGGAGGTACTCCGCGCGTCCGTTGGCGACGGGCAATGGGGTGCGCTTGGGGAACGCGCGGAGCCTTATGCTTGTCCCTTGCGGATCGCCCGCCGGCAATTCGCACGCGCGCTCAGGAACTGCGCGTAGGCTTGGCGCGATCAGCGCGGGCGGCGCAGCACGATATAGACGGCGCCGGCACCACCGTGGCGGGGCTGGGCCGGGCGCACCGCGGCAATGCGATCGGCATAGGGGCTGGCCGCCAGCCAATCGAGCAGCTTGGCGCGTATAGCCCCGCGCCGTTCGCCGCGCAGATCATGATCGCCATGGGGGCGTGGCTTGCCGGTTACCAGCAGGATCACCCGCGCGCCGATCGCCAGGGCCTGGGCCAGGCTGGCGAGCAGGCGGCCATGCGCCAGATCGAGGTTGAGGCCGTGGAGATCGATCGAGACATCGGGCGAGACGATGCCGCGCGCCAGCTTGCGATCCCAACTGGCATCGAGCCCCTGGCCATTGGCGTGGAGCGGGCGTGCGTGCTGTGCCGGTGGCGGCGGGGCGGGGCGCGGCGGCGGAACGCGGCCCTTGAGCTTGCGCGGCGGTGGGCTGGCAGGCTCGATCGCGGCGGGTTGGGCCGCAACAGGCACGGGCGCGGCCGCGCGGCGCGCCGGAGGATGCAGCGGCGTGACGGTGTCGGCCACCTTGCGCCACAGCACGAGTTCCTCGGCACTCAGGCCGCGCGGGCCGCGTCTCATCGGCCGAGCCGGGCCAGCGTGCCCTTGGGCAGCAGGACCAGGGCCTGGCCATGTGCGCTCATGCCGCCGGCGGTGAGGCGGGCATCGGCGCCCGCGCCCCAGAAGCTGTCAAAGCGGTTGGGCCCCTTGATCGCGCCGCCGGTATCCTGCGCCACCCACAGGCCGCTGACCTGCGCGCGATCGACCTGGAGCCAGACCGGCGCGCCCAGCGGCACGAACGCCGGATCGGCCGCCACGGTGGTGCGCGGGCTGACCGGCACGCCCATCGCGCCGATCGCGCCGGGCTGGGTGTTTTCGCGGAAGAACACGTAGCTGCGGTTCTGCCGCATCAGCGCATCGCCTTCCGCCGGATGATCGTGGATATAGCGCAGGATGCCCTGCATCGATCCCGGATACTGGCCGGGGCCAGTGCCGATCAGGCCCTGCTGCGCCATGACGGTGCCGATGCCGGTGTAATCCCAGCCGTTGATGGCGCCATAGCCCAGGCGGATGACGCTGCCATCGGGCGCGCGCAGCCGGCCGGAACCCTGGACCTGCAGGAAGAACAGTTCTGCCGGATCGGCCGCCCAGGCGATTTCCAGGCCCTTGCCGGCGAGGGCGCCATCCTCGATCTGGCCGCGATCGAAATAGGGCACGAATTGCCCGGTTTCGTCATAGCGGCCAAGCGGCTGGCGCCCGTCGGGCAATGGCGCGGCGTCACCCGGCCGGGCACGCACCAGATCGGCCGGCACGCCATAGACCGGCACGTCAAAGCCGGGCTGGTGCGTGCGCACCCCGGCGATCTCCGGCTCGTAATAGCCGGTAACGAACGTGCCGCCATCGCCGACGCGGGCGGTCTCGAAATAGCTGTCGAAGAAGGCGGCAGCATTGTCGCGTGGCCAGGTGCGCGCGGCCGCGCAGGCCAGGGCCCAGTCGCTTGGCTGGGTCAGGCCGCTGCTGTCGTTGCGCCGGGTCAGGCCCGGGCACGAGGTGATGAAGGCATTGAGCGCCGCGCCGGCATTGCCCGGGGCAAGGCCCAGCGCCGATGGCGCCGGCCCGCGCGCCAGGCCAGCGCTGACGGCGTTGGCAAGGGGCGAGGGGGCGACACCCGGCGGTGTGCCCGTTGGGCTGGGCGGCCGGCCGGGCGGGGGCGTGGTGGGCACGCAGGCGGCCAGCAGCGAAAGGGCCAGTGCAAGACCGGCCCTTTGCGCAAGCGAGATACGGGAAAGGGGACGACCGGCAGGAGCCACGGGATCAGTGCCCAAGCCGGTCAGCCCGCGTATGCCTTAGGCTTCATCGGTTTCGTCGAGCAGCCAATCGGGATCACGCGACGTGAGGTCGCGCGAGAACGTCCACAGATCGCGGCTTTCGATTGCATCGTTGAGCGAACCGGCAACAACCTGGCCCTGGGCATTGCGCGTGACGGTGGCGATATCGGCGATGAAGCGAACGGTCACGCGCGCGGTGGAGCCGGCGAGTTCGGCGCCGACGATGCGGGCTTCCTCGATACGGATCAGGCGCGCGTCGAGCGTTTCGCCAGCAGCCTCGCGCGCGTCGAGTGCATCGGCAAAGCCGGCAAAGACATCGCCATCGCACAGGGCCTTGAGTTCCGCGCGGTTGCCGCGCCAGAACGCCTCGAGCACCATGCCATAGGCGCTCTTGGCGCCGGCCATGAACAGGCCCACGTCAAACCGGCGATCGGCCGCGATGATGGCGCGAATGCCCGGTTCGGCATCGGCATCGAAATCGCGCGTCTCGGGCACCGGGGGCGCCAGGCGGTTGGCCGGGGTAGCCATCGCCTCGGGCAGGCGCGGCGCCATCGGGCGGGCAGCGCCTTGCGGATCGGGTTGTTCGATGCGGCGACGGACGGGCTCCTCGTTCTGTTCGGGGCGACGGCCCAGAACCGAATAGAGCCTCAGGCCCAGGAAGGCCGCGATCATGGCCACAATGACGATCTCAACAATCACACGCACATGTCCCGCAAAGGTAGCCTTGGAATGCCGATCCACGTTTTGCGCAGCGCGGCCGGCCACCGGTTGATCGTGCATCAAATAGGTACGAATTACAAATGAACAACGCGTGGACGGCACAATGGCGGATTCCCGCGTTGTGACGTTGTCCACCGGCCAGGTCGCCCGGATTGCGCCGGTACGCTGCCTGATCGGTGCAATCGCGCAGCGGTGGAGATGGTTCCCGTCCTTTGGTGCAATGACCGCTGGCAGAGCGCGGCCGGTGCGCCAGACGCAGTCTGTTGCCCGGCGTTGCGCACAATGCTAGGCGCCGGGCACGTTTACCCGGCGCATTCCCTGCGCCCCATCCGAACGAAAGCATGCGACCATGGCCGACGAAGGCAACATCATCAGCAATCTCTCCCTCGATGGCGCCGAAGGCGTGGTTTCGAACGGCGAAGACAACTCGCCGGCGATCGGGCTGATTTCCCAGTATATCAAGGATCTCTCGGTCGAGAATCCCAATGCGCCGGAAAGCTATCAGTGGACCGAGGCGCCCGAAATCCATGTCGATTTCAACATTGCTGCCCGCGCCCTGGCGCCGGAAGTCCACGAGATCGAACTCAAGATCAACGTGACGTCGAAGGGTGCGCAGGGCACCGCGTTCATCGTCGAGCTGGCCTATGGCGCGCTGATCGGCATGCGCAACGTGACCGACGAGCAGGCCCATCCGTTCCTGTTCGCCGAAGGCCCGCGCCTGGTCTTCCCGTTCGCCCGTCGCATCGTGGCCGATGCCGTGCGCGACGCCGGCTACCCGCCGCTGCTGCTCGATCCGATCGACTTCAACGGCCTCTATATGGCGCAGCTGGCGCAGGCCCAGGCCACCGCGACGGCTGAACCGGCCGGCCACGCCTGATTCGCTTCTCCCCGCCGATTCGCACCGTTCGCCAAAAGGGCTGTTCATGAACCTCCTGAAAGCGACCGGCACGATCGGCGGGCTGACCTTGGCCAGCCGCGTGCTTGGCCTGGTGCGCGACAGCCTGTTTGCCCGCTTCGTCGGCGCAGGCTTTGCGTCGGACGCGTTTCTGATCGCGTTCCGCCTGCCCAACATGTTCCGGGCGCTGTTTGCCGAAGGGGCGTTTTCCTCGGCCTTCATCCCGATGTTCAACAAGAAGGTGGGCGATCCGCAAGGGCAGGGCCTGCCCGATGGCCTGCGCTTTGCCGAAGAGGCGCTGGCGGTGCTGTTGCCCGCCCTGATCGTGATGACAGTGGCGCTCGAAGTGCTGGCCTGGCCGGTCACGCTGCTGCTGTCGGGCGGGTTCAATGGCGTTTCGTCCGAACAGTTCGCCTTTGCCGTGTCGCTGTCGCGGCTGACGATCCCCTATCTCATGCTGATCAGCCTGGTCTCGCTGTTCGGCGGGATTTTGAACTCGCTGCACAAGTTCTGGGTGAATGCGGCAGCGCCGATCTTGCTCAACGTGACGCTGATCGTGGCGCTGCTGGGCTTTCACAGCCACGATCCGCTGGTCACCGCGCGCATCCAGTCGATCGCGGTGTCGGTGTCGGGCGCGCTGCAGCTGGCCTGGCTGGCCTGGGCCTGCCGCCAGAACGGGGTGAGCCTGACCCTGCGCCGCCCGCGGCTGAATCCCGACGTGAAGAAGCTTATCGCGCTGATCTGGCCGGCCGCGGCCGGTGCCGGGGCGGTGCAGATCAACCTGGTCATTTCCACCGCGCTGGCGGCCAAGCTGCTGGCGCATGGCAGCGTGACCTATATCTACATGGCCGACCGGCTGAACCAGCTGCCGCTGGGGCTGATCGGGATTGGCCTCGGCACCGTGCTGCTGCCCACGATCTCGCGCCAATTGGGCGCAGGCGAGGATGCGGCGGCGCAGGAAACCCAGAACCGCGGCATGGAACTGGCCCTGCTGCTGACATTGCCGGCGACCATGGCGCTGGTGCTGTGCGGCGAACCGATCGCCGCCGCGCTGTTCGGCTATGGCCGCTATACCGCCGCCGATACGCATTTCACCGCACAGGCGCTGGCCGCGTTCTCGATCGGCCTGCCCAGCTATATCCTCGTCAAAGTGCTGACGCCGGGTTTCTATGCGCGGCACGATACCAAGACGCCGGTGCGCTATGCCACGATCTCGATGGTGGTGAACCTGGTCGGCAACCTGGTGCTGATCGTGCCGTTGCAGCATGTGGGGCCGCCGCTGGCCACCGCGATCGCGTCGACCGTCAATGTCGGCATGCTTTATCATACGCTGCGCAAGCGCGGGCATTTCACCCCTGATGCGCAACTGCGCCGCCGCGCGCCGCGCCTGGCGCTGGCTGCCTTGGCCATGGGGCTGGTGCTGTGGGCCGGGCAGGGCGTGCTGACGCCGTATGTGCATGGCACCTGGGCCTTGCGCATTGGCGCACTGGCCGTGCTGGTCATGGCCGGCATGGTCGTCTATGGCCTCGCCACCCTCGTTCTGGGGGCGTTCACGCGCGAAGACCTCGCGCTGCTCACCCGCCGCCGCCGCGCGGCACCCGCCAACAAATCGTAAGGCAAGACGTTCCATGCGTATCGTTTCCGGCATTCAGCCCACCGGCAATCTTCACCTCGGCAACTACCTGGGTGCGATCCGCAACTGGGTGGCGATGCAGGACGAATGGACCGCGCGAGGAGCCACCTGCCTCTATTTCCTGGCCGATCTGCACGCCATTTCCATGCCGCACGAGCCGGCCCAACTGGCTGCCAACACGCGCGAGATGGTCGCTGCGCTGGTCTCATGCGGGATCGATCCGGATCGCTCGATCCTGTTCAACCAGGCGCAGGTGCCGGCCCATGCCGAACTGCAATGGCTGCTCAACGGCACGGCGCGGATGGGCTGGCTCAACCGCATGACGCAGTGGAAGGACAAGGCCGGCAAGAACCGTGAAGGGGCGTCCGTCGCGCTGTTTACCTATCCCGTGCTTCAGGCCGCGGACGTGCTGCTCTATCAGGCCACGCACGTGCCGGTGGGCGAGGATCAGAAGCAGCACCTGGAACTGGCGCGCGACATCGCGCAGAAGTTCAACAACGACTTCGCCAGCGAAGACGCGCCGGTGTTTACTCTGCCCGATCCGATCATCCCGCCCGAAGCGGCGCGAATCATGAGCCTGCGCGACGGCACGGCCAAGATGAGCAAGTCCGATCCTTCCGACATGAGCCGGATCAATCTGGTCGATGACGCCGACACCATCATGCAGAAGGTGAAGAAGGCCAAGACCGATCCCGAGCCGCTGCCGAGCGAAGCGGCCGGGCTGGAAGGCCGGGCCGAGGCGCGCAACCTGGTGGGCATCTATGCGACGATGGCCGGCACCGACGTGGCCAGCGTGCTGGCGCAGTTCGGCGGGCAGGGCTTTGGTCAGTTCAAGCCGGCGCTGGGCGACCTGCTGGTGAGCAAGCTGGCACCGATGGCCGAGCGCTATCGCACGCTGCGCGAAGACCGCGCCGCGCTTGACGCGATCCTGGCGCGCGGCGCAGAAAAGGCGCGCAGCCTGGCGGTGCCGACGCTTGACGCGGCCTATGCCGCGCTGGGCCTGGTGCGCTAAGCCACCACGCGGCCCAGGGCTGCAAAACCGGAAGGGCGCTCCTTTGCCGAGGGGCGCCCTTTCGTTCATCTCCCTGGATTTCGGAGCATTTCACCGCCCCGTGCGTTATTATTCAAGCTCCATTCAGCCCCTCGCAGGCATCATTTCGTCGTGCTAACACACGACCGGCGCCGGGGATTGGGGACACCGGTGCGCATAAGGAGTCGATAGTAATGACCAAGATGCTTCGGGCCGGCAAACTTGCCTTGCTGGCTGCTCCCCTTCTTCTGGCCTTGTCGGGTTGCGCCACCAACTTCGACGCCAAGGTTTCCCGTTTCCAGCGCGAACTGCCGGCGCCGGCGGGCCAGTCCTTTGCCGTGGTTGCGGAAGATCCGCGTGACCAGGGCGGTCTTGAATTCTCGCAATACGCCAGCCTGGTGGCGGCCAAGATGGCCAGCCTCGGCTATGTCCAGGGCGATCCGCAGACCTCTGACCTGGTGGTCAAGTTCGGCTATGGCGTGGACCAGGGCCGCGAGCACGTGCGCTCGACCGGCGCCTATGACCCATTCTGGGGGCCGTGGTATGGCCCGGGCTTCTATGGCCGTCCCTATGGCGGTTTCTGGGGCCGGCGCGGCTGGGGCTATGGCTGGTATGATCCGCTGTGGGGCCCGGGCTTTGGCGGCGTCGACGTCGTCACCGTCTATACCAGCGGCATCGACATGAAGATCGAGCGCCGCAGCGACGGCAAGCGCGTGTTCGAGGGCAAGGCCCAGGCCGCCTCTACCTCCAACCGCCTGCCCTATCTGGTGCCCAACTTGGTGGACGCGATGTTCACCGATTTCCCCGGCCACAACGGGGAAACCGTGCGCATCTCGGTGGCGCCCGAAAAGAAGAAGTAAGGCTTGATCGCCGGCCGGCTCAGCTGGCCGGCGTGACGCCCAGCAAAGACCCCGTGCCGGCAATGGCGCGGGGTTTTTGCTTGTGCGGCGCCCGTGCGCCCATGCCGGTTCAATGCACCGGCGGATCGACCGGGGGGATGGCGGCGATCGGGGCGACGGGTTCGCCCGGTTCGCGCGGGGGCAGGGCGTTTTCGGGGACGTCCTCGATCTGCATGGCGGGTGTGGGTACGGCTTCGAGGTTGCGCACGGTCACGTCAATATCGCCGTTGCGCAGGACGAGATCGTTGAAGCTGGGCGGGGTGGAGCGGGTGCGCAGCGAAAGCGTGCCTGCCCCGATCATGCGCACCGGGCCATGCGGAGTGGGGCGGATCAGGTCAAACGCGTCGTGGACATGGCCCGAAAGCACCGCCATCACCTGGCGGCGGGCGAGTTCGGCCAGCGCCTTGTTGCCGTTGCGGGTCAGCGCCTTGCCGCGGGTGCCGGCCTCGACCAGCGGGTGGTGGCAGGCCACGATCGCCCGCGTGCCGGCGGGCAGCGCGTCGATCAGTGCCAGGCAATCGGCCAGGGCGCGTTTGCCGACATGGCCCTTGGACCAGTTGAAGCGCCACTGCGCGCGTGCGGTGGTCTTGAGCGGGACGATGGCCACGCCGGGCAGGCCAAGCGGGCGCTCCAGCACATGCTCGATCGCGCGAAAGCGGCGATAGGGATCGAAGAAGCGCTCGATCGGGTTGAAATAGGGCAGGTCATGGTTGCCCACTTCCACTGTCACGGGCACGTCGAGCGCGCGAATCCATTTGCAGGCGGCGGCAAATTCGCGGTGCCGGGCACGCATCGTCAGGTCGCCGGTGATGGCCACGGCATCGGGGCGTTCCTGCGCCACGCAATCGACCAGCCAGGCAAGGGCGCGCGGGTCTTCCAGGCCGAAGTGGATATCGCTGATATGAAAGATGCGCGTCATGCCGGGCGGGTTCCTTGGGGCTGCCGGCGGGCTTTTCCCGCGCGGCGCTCCCGGGTCAAGAGGCCGCTTCCGCGCTGGCGAGGAATTCGACCGGCAGGGTGACGCAGCGGAAGGTTTCGCGCGCTGCGCCATCGCGGCGTTCGCCATCGATCATCAGCGCGATGGGTTCGTCGCTGGCACAGGTCACGGCGTCGGCCTGGCCGAGTTCTTCATGCGGGCCCTGGCGGAAATCGCGCTTGACCAGCATCGACACGCCATGGGCGGCGAGATCCGCCCAATCCTGCGCGTCATAGCCATCGAGCGTGAGCGTGCCATCGTCGGCATCGATGCGGACGGCGCGATAGCCCTCGGGCTTGCCCAGCACCGGGTCTTCCACGCGCACGGCAGCGCCGCCGGCAGTGCTGCGCACGGCTTCGCCCAAGGCGCTGGCGATGCTCGACAGGTCCATGTCGCGCACGCCCTCGCGCACATCGGCCCACGTGGCGCCGGGGCCGGCAAGGACTTCGACGAGGGCATGGCCGGCCGACGTTTCCACCGCGTGGCGGCGCATCGCGTGGAGTTCACCGCGGCCCAGCCGGCCCGCGATCGTGGGCGCATCGACATCGCCATGCAGCGACTTGGCCAGGAGATTCTGCGTGCCGCCCGGCAGGATCAGCACCCGGCCCGACCAGCCGTGCAGACGCGCCACCTGGGCGTTGACCGTGCCATCGCCGGTGAAGATCGCCAGCGTGGCAACGTTGGCGGCCTCCAGCATGGCGCGGGTGGGCAGATCGTCGGCCGGGATGCGCAGCACGCGCGAGGGCGCGTGGCCGCCTTCGGCCAGGGCAGCGGTGAGTGCGGCAACGGCAGCTTCGGAATTGCTGCCGCTCGCCGGATTGACGACAAGCCAGAGCGGAATGGTGGTCATGGGCAAAGGGTCCTCCCCCCGGCCAATGCGCCGGGCACCGCGCGGTTCCCCGTCATGGACTTATGGTCAGACCCGGCCCGACAGGATCATCCAGGCGGAAAAGCCGTTCATCATGCTGTAGAGGCCATAGCCGATCGCGCCCCAGGCCCAGCCCTGCGCGGCGAGCAGCATGCCGGCCACCAGCATCAGGAACTCGATCACCAGCGAAAAGCGCTGGTTCATCGTCTTGAGCAGCGGCGGCATCTGGCGCAGCAGCGGATGGTTGCTGGCCATCACCGCACGGTTGAGCGCGAAATTGATGATGCCCAGGACAAAGATGACGGCCACTGCCATTGCGCCACGATAGTGCGCCTTTCTTGCGGCGGGGCAAAGGCTTTGCTGCGCAGTGACACGCAGGTTCAGCCGAATCGAGCCGGCGGTCTCCGGTAACGCCGTTGGTCGGGTGCCGGGTCCTGTCCCCGTGTCGTTGGCCGGTGCTGCATGGCGGTTCGTCGGGGACGAGCGGCGCTTGTCGGCACGGGGCCGTGCCTGGTCGAGCGGGCCGCGCCGGGGCGGCGGGACCGCGTTAAACCACTGACATACCGCAAGACAGACAGCCCAACGGGCCAACAGACGCCCTGCGGGATGCCACACAACCCGACTGATCCATTCGATCCGCGCTTTTGTTCCACCACACAAAAGGAATCGACCCATGTTTGCCACCACCACCGCCGCTTTCCGCCCCGCCTTGCGTCCCCTGGCCCTTTCGCTGGCCGCGCTGGGTGCCCTGTCGCTGGGCAGCATGCCTGCCGCTGCCCAGACCACTGCCGCCGTATCGGCCGAGTCGAGCGCTGACATGGCTATGACCGTGACCCGCGTGCCGGTGAAGCTGTCCGACCTCAACCTGATGACCGTGCAGGGCCGCAAGCTGGCCGATCGCCGGGTGCGCGCGGCAGCCCGCGAGGCCTGCGGCATCAGCATTGGCAAGGTCACACTCGACGAGGCGCAGGACCAGCGCAATTGCTTCAGCGTGGCGACGCGCCAGGGCAAGGTTCAGGTTGCGCTGGCGCGCGAGCAGGTTCTCGCCGCGCGCTGAGCAGTTCGCCGCATCCATGAATTTGCGCGAACGAAACCGTTTTGGCTCCATTCATCAAACAACGTCCAGACAAGAGCTTGCCGCGCGCGCAGTCCCCCGTGCGGTTGGCGGGGCAGGGTCGCCGTTTCCACCGGCGATCCTGCCCCGAATACTGTCAGGCGCGTTCCCTGGACTTTTCCGCCGGCGCCCGGTCCCCCGCAGCAGTATCGACGTTTTCCGGGGCCGCGATCTCTTCGCGGCGGCGCCAGGCGAGGTCGGCCGGCCCAAGCGGGCGGCCGTCGTGCGCGCGCAGCACGATCGGCGCGATCGGCTGGCCATCGCGGGCATCACACAGCACCGGGTTGCAGGAAATGCCCGCGCCCCACTTTTCCCCCCACTGGCGCAGCGCCAGCATGGCCGGCAACAGGTCAAAGCCCTTGGGCGTCAACCGATATTCCACGCGCCGGCGATCGTCGCAGCAGGGGATGCGCGCAAGGATGCCGTGGTCGACCAGCCGCGACAGGCGGTTGGACAGGATGTTGCGGGCGATGCCCAGTTGCGAGAGAAATTCCTCGAAATGCGAGATGCCGTTGAACGCGGCGCGGAGGATCAAGAACGACCAGCGCTCGCCCATCACCTCCAACGCCACGGGAAGGCTGCACTGGGCAATATCGGCCAGAGGCTCTTGCAATTTTTCCATCACGCATCGGTCATAGCGCAAAATGTGGCGGAATTTAAGCGATGTGCGACGGGAAGTGACACAAGGCGACGGAGCGCGTGCGGCAACGCGCGCCATCCGGTTGTTCCGCCCGTGCCGGCACCCCATATTGCGCGGCAAAGGAGATCCCATCCATGACCGACAAGCTGACCCTGACCGAGGCGGAATGGCGCGAGCGCCTGAGCCCGGAACAGTACCACGTCCTGCGCCAGGCCGGGACGGAGCGCGCGTTCACCGGCAAGTATGACAAGAACAAGGCGCGCGGCGACTATACCTGTGCGGGCTGCGGGCAACCGCTGTTCACCTCTGCCACCAAGTTTGACAGCGGCTGCGGCTGGCCCAGCTTTACCCACCCGGTCGATGAAACCTCGGTTGAAGAACTGCGCGATACCTCGCACGGGATGATTCGCACCGAGGTGCGCTGTGCCCGCTGCGAAGGGCATCTGGGCCACGTGTTTCCCGATGGCCCGGCGCCCACCGGGCTGCGCTATTGCATGAACTCTGCCGCGCTCGACTTCACGCCGGAAGAATGATGCGTTAGGGAGCGAGCCAAGGCGCCGGGTTGCCTGTTTCATTAACCCTGCGTTACGGATCGCCCGTGCAAGGGCGGCCCTTGGCTCGCAATCACGGCGCGCTCCTGCGCCTTCGAGGAAACCGGTAACCACTAATGGCCAGACGGGACGTTCCGCGCCGCGGACAAGACGGCGAAGACCCCGCGCAGCGCAGCCGCGCACCTTCCATGATCGGACGATGGCTGCGCCGCCTGCTGGTATGGGGCACGGGCTTTGCGTTGCTGATCGCGCTGGGCATTACCGGCGCCGTGCTGGTCACCGCCCGTTCGCTGCCCAGCTATGACAAGCTGAAGTCCAGCCAGGCCGGCCAGATGATCGTGGTGCGCGCCAACGACGGCTCGGAAATCGTCACGCTCGGGCCCAGCTACGGCAAGTGGATTCCCTATAACCGCATCCCCCAGCCGATGAAGGATGCGCTGGTTTCGGTGGAGGACCGCCGGTTCCGCGAACACTGGGGCGTTGATCCGGTGGGCATCGTCCGCTCGTTGATGGTGCGCGCGCAAAGCGGGCACTGGCGCCAGGGTGGATCGACCATCACGCAGCAGCTGGCGCGCAACATCTTCCTCAACAACAGCCGCACGTTCGATCGCAAGATCCGTGAGGCGATCCTGTCGCTGGCGCTGGAAAGCAAGTTTTCCAAGGACCAGATTCTCGAGCTCTATCTCAACAAGGTCTATTTCGGCGGCGGCGCCTATGGCGTGGATTCGGCTGCGCGCAAGTTTTTTGGCCATTCGGGCGAACAGCTTTCGCTGGGCGAGGCGGCGATCATCGCTGGCCTGGTCAAGGCGCCATCGCACTATTCGCCGACGGCAGACGCCCAGGCTGCGGTCGATCGCGCCAAGGTCGTGCTCGAAACCATGGTCGATGCCGGCACGCTGACGCCGGCCCAGGCCGGCGCGGTCGATCTCAAGGCGGTGCATCTCGCCGCCGAGCAGGGCCAGAATTCGGCGCGCTATTTCACCGACTGGGTGCTGCCGCAGCTTGACGTGCTGGTGCCCGACAACGACCAGCCGATCGAGGTGTGGACCACGCTCGATCCCGTGGCGCAGCGCGCGGCCACCGACGCCATTACCAGCCAAGTGCCCAAGGGTGCGCAGGGCGCGATGGTCAGCGTTGACCGCGATGGCGCGGTCCTGGCGATGGTCGGCGGCACCGACTATGTCACCTCGAACTACAACCGCGCCACCAATGCCGTGCGCCAGCCCGGTTCGGCGTGGAAGCTGTTCGTCTATCTGGCGGCGCTGGAGCGCGGCTATCGCCCCGAAGACCGCGTGGTGGACGAGCCGGTGACGATCGACGGGTGGAGCCCGCGCAATTCGGGCGGCAGCTATGCCGGGCAGATCGACGTGCGCACCGCCTTTGCCTATTCCAAGAACACCGTGGCGGCACAGCTGGGCAACGAAGTGGGCTTTAGCGCTGTGGCCAACATGGCGCGCCGCTTTGGCATCACCACGCCGATCAACACGATGCCCTCGATGGTGCTGGGCACCAGCGACGTGCGCGTGATCGACATGGTGCGCGCCTTTGCCTCGGTCGAGGCGAAGGGCCGGCTGGTGACGCCTTATGGCATCCGCAAGGTGACCACCACCGATGGTGAAGTGCTCTACAGCCACCGTCCCGATGCGCAGCAGCAGCTGGTGCCCGATTACGTCGCGGCCGAAATCACCGACCTGTTGCAGACGGCGGTGAACATCGGCACCGGCCGCGCGGCGCAGATCGGCCGCCCCGTGGCGGGCAAGACCGGCACCACCAGTTCCAACAAGGATGGCTGGTTCTTGGGCTTTTCCAGCGGGATCACCACGGGCGTGTGGATGGGCCGCGACGATGCCCACCCTGTGCCCGGCCTGCAGGGCGGGACCGCCCCGGCGCGGGCCTTTGCCGCCTATATGCGCGTGGCCACGGCCAAGCGCCCGGTCGAGCAGTTCGACAACCAGCTCAAGCTGCCCGAATGGCAGCTGGAGCCCGATGACGAGGCGATGCTCAACAACCCCAACGACTATTACTACACCGACGAGAACGGCAATACCGTCAACGGCCAGCAGGGCGATGGCCTGGAAGGCGGCCAGAGCGGCGCTCCCAATGGCGGGCCGCAGGGCCGCACGCCCGACGATGCGATCCCGGTGGACCAGGATGGCCTGGGCACCGGCCCGGCAGCGCCGGCGCGCCAGGGCCCGCGCAATGCGCCAGCGGCGGCGAGCGACGATCTGCTCGATCGTGCCACTGGCCGCACCCGCCAGGCGCCCAGGCCAGCCCAGCCGGCAACGCCCCGGCCGCCCGCCACCAGGCCGCCGCCAGACCGGCGGGCGCAGGATTGGCAGGGTTATTGAAACCTGTGACAGCATGAAAATGCCACCGGGGCGCGAACCATTCGCGCCCCGGTTCGTTTGTGCCCCATGATCGGCGGCCTTGCCGGCTGCCGCAGATGGAGGTTGAGCGATGAGCATATTCCATTGGGCCGCCGCGGCGGTGGCGGGCTACGTCATCTATCGCAGCGTCCGCAACAAGGACAGCCAAGGCACTGCGCCGGCCGCCTTTGCCCATGGCGAAACGCCGGGCGACAATTTTGCCAAAGTGCGTTCGGCCGGTGTGGAGGGCATGAGCTCCGATCCGCCGAAGTGGGACAAGCAGGACCAGGCGGTGGACGAAAGCTTTCCCGCCAGCGATCCGCCAGCCAATTATTGATGGTGGGCTGACGCCAGGGTGAGGGCGCCCGCCGTGCCCCACTTTTCACACATACAAAAAGGCCGGCATCCCGGATGGGAATGCCGGCCTTTTTTCATGCCTGGCTACGCTGTCTGGCGATCAGCGCAGTCGGATCGGCAGATAGATCGCCGGCTGGCCAGCGCGCTGCACGCGCAGGAGCACGGCCTCGCGGTTTTCGGCCTTGGCTTGGCGCACCACGGCTTCCAGATCAGCCACCGTGGCAAGCATGCGATAGTTGGCCGAGAGGATGATGTCGCGGCGCTGCAGACCCTTGGCCCCAGCGTCCGACGAGCTGTCCACCCCGGTGACGACCACGCCGCGCGTGTCTTCGCTCACGCCCAGCTGGCGGGCGATCTGCGGGGTCAGCGGCACGGCGCCGATACCCAGCGACTTTTGCAGCGCGCCCGTGGCCTGGGCCTGCTTCTGCTGCTGCTGGCCATCGCTGTTGTCGCCCAGGCCGTTGTCGTCCTGCTGGTCCTGGTCGAAGCTCTGGTTGGCGAGTTCTTCCTCGGTCGGGCGCTTGCCCACGACGGCATTGACCGTCATCGGCTTGCCGTTGCGCACCAGGTCGATCGCCACGGTCTTGCCCGGGGCGGTGTTGGCCACGATGAACGACAGCGTCTGGTCGGGCTTGACTTCCTTGCCATCGACGCGGGTAACCACGTCGCCAGCCTGGATGCCGGCCTTGGCCGCGCCAGCGCCCGGTTCGACCGACTGGATGAATTCGCCACGGTTCTTGGGCAGGCCCAGCGAGGCGGCGAGGTCATCGTTGATCGGCTGGATGCGCACGCCAAGATAGCCACGCTCGATCGCCTGGCCGTTCTTGAGCTTTTCCACGATCGGCGCGGCGATTTCGGCGGGAATGGCAAAGCCGATGCCAACGCTGCCGCCGGTGGGCGAATAGATCGCGTTGTTGATGCCGATGACGTTGCCGGCCATGTCGAACATCGGACCGCCCGAGTTGCCGCGGTTGATCGAGGCGTCGGTCTGGAGATAGCGATCATAGGCGCTGCCCGAGCCGGTGGCGCGGTAGACGGCCGAGATGATGCCCTGCGTCACCGTGCCGCCCAGGCCGAACGGGTTGCCGATGGCAATGACCCAGTCGCCCACGCGGGCCTTGCGCGAATCCCCGAACTTCACGAACGGGAACGGCTTGTTGCCGGTGATCTTGAGCACGGCAAGATCCGATGCGGCATCCTTGCCGACCAGCTTGGCAGGATATTCCGTGCCATCGGGCGTGGTGACCGAGATGGATTCCACCTCACCCTGGCCATCGGCGGTGATCACGTGGTTGTTGGTGACCACATAGCCATCGGCCGAGATGATGAAGCCCGAGCCGAGCGACTGCGCCTCACGCGTGCCGCCACCCTGGCCGCCCTGGCCGCCGCCGAACAGATCGCCGAACGGCGTGCCGGCAAAGGGATTGTTGTTCTGGACCTTAACCCGCTGGCGCGTGGAGATGTTGACCACGGCCGGCTGGAGCTGGGCTGTCAGATCGGCAAAGCTGGAGGGCGCGCCCTGGCGCGGGGTGATCGCCTGAATCTGCGAACTGTCGTTCTGCGCTACCTGGGCGCCGGCCGGAAAGCCCGTTGCCAGCGTGAGCGCGCTGCCGGCGAGGAGCAGCGCCGAAGTCACTCCATAAGCGTATCGCACGAGGGTAGATCCTTTATTCGCTTGTTGCTTGACGCGGGGTGAGGGAAACCGCGCCCGATCCCGAGTGCCGTTTCACGCTTCGTCGCATGAACGGACTTTGAATGGAACAGGTTCCGATCAGTCGCCCTTGAATCGCTTCAGATAGCGGTTGTCGGGCGAAAGGATGATGCTGGTATTGCTGCCTTTCTGGGTGAAGGTGTAGTCATAACTCTGCATGGCGCGGTAAAAGTCATAGAATTCAGGGTCCTTGCCAAAGCTGGCCGCGTAAATACGGGCTGCTTCCGCTTCGGCCTGGGCGCGAATGATCTGCGCGTTCTTTTGGCCTTGGGCGGCAATCGTGGCGGCTTCCTGCGCACGCGCCGTGGCCATTCGGGCAAAGGCCGATTCCAGCGGCGTGCCATCGGGCAGGTCGGCGCGCTTGATCCGCACGTCGATCACCTGGGCACCATATTCGCGTGCCTCGCGGTCAAGCCCTTCGCGTATGCGGGCCATGGCCTGGCCGCGTTCGGGGGTGAGCAGCGAAGCAAACGTGCGCTTGCCCAGTTCCTGGCGCAGCACCGAATTGAGGATCGGCTGCAGTTGCTGGGCGACGCGGTCCACCGTGCCGGCGGTCTCGTACATCTTGATCGGATCGATCACGCGAAAGCGGGCATAGGCATCCACTTCCAGCCGGCGCTGGTCGAGCGAGGTGACCTGCTGGCGTTCCATGTCGACATCGAGCACGCGGCGGTCGATCCGCACTGCCTGTTCGAGGAACGGGATGCGCCAGACCAAGCCCGCGCCGGTGCGGCCGAAATCGGCGTTGGGGGCATAGCGGTTGATCACGCGGACCGGCTGGCCCAGCCGCACGATCACCACCTGCTCGGTTTCGGGCACGGCGATCACGCACATCATCACCAGCACGGCGAGCGCGACGAGCCCGGCAACGATCCGCTGGTTGAGCGAGAGGAACGGCTGCATCAGCGCTGCCCTCCCTGGCGGTTGTCATCGGGCGCGGGCGGCGGCGATTGGCGCAAGGCGGGCAGCGGCAGATAGGGCACCGTGCCGGGCGCTTCCACGATCACCTTGTCGGTCTGGCCCAGAACGCGCTCCATCGTTTCATAATACATGCGCCGCTTGGTCACTTCCGGGGCCAGCTTGTATTGCTCATAGACCTTGTCGAATGCGGCGGCTTCGCCTTGGGCGGCGGCCAGCTTCTTCTGGGCCCAGCCTTGCGCTTCGTTGACATCGCCCTGCGCCTTCTGCTGCGCGGCGAGCACTTCCTTGAACGCGTCGACGACCTTGGCCGGCGGATCGATCTTGGTGATTTCCACGCCCTGGATCTTGACCCCGGAGCGATAGGCATCGAGCACGCGCTGCATCTTGTCGCGCACGTTCTGCTCGATCGTGGCGCGGCCCGTGCCCATGGCATCGTTGAAGCCCACTTCGGCGATGGCCGCCCGCATCGATGCCTCGGCCACTTCGCGCACGGTCTGGTCAGGGTCGGCCAGTTGGAAGGTGTAGAGTTTCAGATCCTTGATGTTCCAGCGCACCAGATAGTTGAGGTTGACCAGGTTCTGGTCGCCGGTGAGCATCAGCCGCTCGCCATCGCCTTCGGGGATGGTTTCGCGCTGGATCGAGGTGACATCGCGGGTATCGACCGACTGGATCGGCCAGGGCAGGGTGAACGAGACCCCCGGCCCCAGCGTGCGCGAATAGGAGCCGAACGTGGTGACCACGCCCTGTTCCTGCGGGGCAAGGCGGTGCATGCTCGATCCGCCCAGCCAGAGCAGGACCACCGCGGCAATGCCGATCGGCCACCACGACTTGCCGTCGGGCCGCTGCGGCAGGCGCAGGTTGGGGCCACGGCCGCCGAGCAACGGGCCGGTGGGGCCACCACCGCCATTGCCGCCGCGGCCACTGCCGCCCCTGCCGCCACCCTTGCCGGTGCGGGCGCGGAAGATGTCTTCGATGCTGGGCGGGCGGCGCGGGTCTCCGGCGGGGGGCAGCCAGGGATTGCGGGGGCCGTCACCGCCCGGTGCCTTGCTGCCGGCGTCCCTCGTGGGCTTGGCCCTGTCCGCCTTTTCGCCCGACGCCTTGTCGTCACCCGCTTTATCGGGGCTGGCTTCCTCGCTGCTGCCTGCTGCGCTGGGTTCCTGGCCCGGTTCGCCCTCGCCGGGCCTGTCGCCGGCGGGTTCGTTGCTGGAGCCCCACGGGCTCTTGCGGTCCGTCATGACCGGGATTCCGAAAAGGGCGCGAGGGGGCGCAAGGCCAGTCCACGAAAAGCAGTCATGACCAGTCTTATAGGAAGGGATCGCGTGAAAAACAGTGTCTCGTTCCCAAAATTCGTCTGCTAGGGGGCATTAACACGACCCCGGCTCGCCGGGACAGATGTGCCAAGGGACGGGCCGGGGAACGGGCCGAGGAACAGGAACCAAGCAGTGACGATCGATGAAGCGGCCGTGCGCCAGGCCATTGCCGATGCCGTGGGTGGCGAAAGGCTTCAGGTGGTGCGGGTGACCGGTACGAGCGCGACGGCGGTGATCGATGCCGGCGGGCTGGACGGCGCCGCGCGCGCCGCGCTGGAACAGGCGGCCAAGGCCGCTGGCATGGCGGCCGGGCTTGATGATCTGCGCGTGGCGCTGACCGCTGAAAAGCGCACCCGGCGCATTCTCGCGGTGGGCTCGGGCAAGGGCGGGGTGGGCAAGTCGACGCTGTCGGCCAACCTTGCCGTGGCGCTGGCCCGGCTGGGGCGCAAGGTCGGCCTGGTCGATGCCGATATCTATGGCCCGTCGCAGCCGCGCCTGCTCGGCACCGAAGGGCGCAAGCCCGATGCGCGCGACAAGACGATGATCCCGGTGCCCAGCCCGTGGGGCGTGCCGATGCTGTCGATGGGGCACCTCGTGCAGCCGGGGCAGGCGATCGCCTGGCGTGGGCCGATGGCCGGCAGCGCGCTGGGTCAATTGATCGAGGCCGATTGGGGCGACACCGAAATCCTGGTGGTGGACCTTCCGCCGGGCACGGGCGACATCCAGTTGACCATGCTGCAGAAATACAAGCCGGCCGGGGCGGTGATCGTCTCCACCCCGCAAGACCTGGCCTTGATCGACGCGACCCGCGCGATCGGCTTGTTCGACCAGGGCAAAGTGCCGGTGCTGGGCCTGGTGGAGAACATGGCCGGATACCTCTGCCCGCATTGCGGCGAGGTGAGCGATCCGTTTGGCCACGGCGGCGCGGAAGTGACTGCGCGCGAACTGGGCCTGCCGTTCCTGGGCCGGGTGCCGCTCGATATCGCGATCCGCCAGAAAAGCGACGCGGGCGAGCCGCCGGCGGCAGGCGAGGGGCCGCAGGCGCAAGCGTTCATGGCGCTGGCGCGCGCCGTGCTGGCGGCGCTGGACCAGCCGGCCTGACCCGCCCGCCATGGCCCTGCCACCGGCGCTCGACAGGCTGAAACCGACGCGACGCGGCGTGCTGATCGGCGCCGGGGCAGGGGGCGCGCTGATCGCCGCCTTTGCCCTGGTGCCGCGCCACTATGCCGCGCCGCTGGTGGCGGGCAAGGGCGAGCGGGTGGCCAATGCGTTCCTCAAGCTGGCGCGCGATGGCGCGCTGACCGTGGCCGTGCCGGCCTGCGAGATGGGGCAGGGCGTGACCACGTTGCTGGCGCAGATCGTGGCGGTGGAACTGGGTGCGGACTGGGCGCAGGTGGCGGTGGAGCCGGCGCCGCTCAGCCCGGCCTATGCCGATGCCGTGCTGGCGGCGCACTGGGCGCCGCTGTGGCTGCCCACCTGGCTGCCGATCCTGCCCGACGTGATGGCCGATCCGGCCAATGGGCTCACCCGGCTCAAGGCGGAACGCGGGCCGATGATGCTGACCGTGGCGGGCACCGGCTTGGCCATGTTCGAACAACCGCTGCGCGAGGCCGCCGCCGCGCTGCGGGCGCAGCTGATCGCGGCGGCGGCGGCACAATGGGGCGTGGCGGCCGATGGCCTGGATACGCACGGCCACGCCGTGATCGAGCGCCCTGCCGGCCAGCAGGGACGGCGCCTGCCGTTCGCGCGGCTGGTCGATGCCGCACTCGATCGCGATCCGCAGCGCGATGCGCCGCTGCGGGCCAGCCCGGCGCAAGAGGCGCCGGCGCGGTTTCCCGCCGGCAGCCGCCCGGCCTTTCCCCGGCTCGACCTGCCGGCCAAGGTGGATGGCAGCTTTGTCTTTGCCGCCGACGTGCGCCTGCCGGGCATGGTTCATGCCGCCATCGCGCATGGGCCGCAGGGCGATTGCGTGCTGTCTTCTTGGGATGCCCAGGCCGCGGCGCGGGTGCCGGGGTGCCTGGGCGTGGTTCATGCCAAGGGCTGGCTCGCCGCCATCGGGGTGACCTGGCATGCTGCCGATCGTGCCGTGGCGGCGATGGAGCCGCGGTTCCGGCCGCGCGGGCCGGTCGCCGACAGCAATGCCATCGATACAGCGCTCGATACCGCGCTCACCAAGGGCAAGCCGGTGCGCCTGTGGGGGCAGGGCGATCCCACCGCACTGCTGGAAAAGCCCAGCCTGACCGCCCGTTATGACATCGAGCCGGCGCTGCATGCGCCGCTGGAGCCGGCGACCTGCACCGCGCGGCTCGAGCATGGCCGGCTGGAGCTGTGGCTGGCGACCCAGGCTCCCGAGGCGGCGCGGCGCGAAGGGGCGCGGGCAGCGGGCCTGTCGGAGGCAGACGTGGTGGTCTATCCCATGGCGGCGGGCGGCAGTTTCGATGCGCGGCTCGATGGCCGAATCGCCGGCGAGGCGGCGGCCCTGGCGCGGGCCACGGGCAAGCCGGTGCAACTCACCTGGTCACGCTGGCAGGAATCGCTCGCCGGGCTGCCGCGCGCGCCGGTTGCCGCCCTGCTGGAAGCCGGGATGAGCCCCGACAAGCAGCAGTTGCTCGGCTGGCGCAGCCGCATTGCCACGCCTGCCTCGCTGCGCGAGACCGCAGCCCGCGTGCTCGACGGCGAAAGCGCGCAGAGCGCGCGGCGCTGGCAGGGCAGCGCCGATCCGCTGGCCCTGGAAGGGGCGCTGCCGCCCTATGCCATTCCCGAATGCGCGGTGCAGCATGTGCCGGTGGCGCTGCCGCTGGCCACGGCGCGGATGCGCGGCGGGGGCGCGGCCATCACCGCGTTCCTCACCGAAAGCTTCATCGACGAATGCGCCCATTTTGGCGGCAGCGAGCCACTGGCCTTTCGCATGGCCATGCTGGGCGGGCAGCCGCGCCTTGCCGCCTGCCTGCAGGGCGTGGCGCATCTGGCGATGTGGGGTGGCGGGGCCGATGCCTCGGGCCAGGGCATCGCCTGCCACGCGCTGACGCTGGCGGCGCCAGAAGGGCCGCGCCACGGCTATATCGCCGTGGTCGCCACCGCGCGGCAGGTGGATGGCGCGATCCGCGTGGAAGCCTTGAGCGCGTGCGTCGATATCGGCCGGGTGATCAACACCGACCTGGCGCGCCAGCAGATCGAGGGCGGGCTGTTCTTTGGCCTGGGCCTGGCGGTGGGGGGCAGCACAGGCTATGCCGCCGGGCGGCCGCTGGCGGGGCATTTCAGCCAACTGGGCTTGCCGCTGCTGGCCGATTGCCCCAAGGTCGAGATTGTCTTTGTCGAAAGCAGCGCCCAGCCGTTCGACCCCGGCGAACTGGGTGTGGTGGCGGTGGCGCCGGCTATCGCCAATGCGCTGTTTTCCGCAACCGGGCTGCGGTTGCGCCGCCTCCCCCTCCTGTCTGAAGGCGTTTGATGACCCCTGCTGCCCCAATCCATGCCTGCCCCGCCCATCTCCCGGCCGATCATCCGCCGGTGGCCACCGGGCGCATCGGGGTGCTGCTGGTGAACCTGGGGACGCCGGACGCACCCGATACGGCCTCGGTGCGGCGCTATCTCAAGGAATTCCTGTCGGACAAGCGCGTGGTGGAAATCCCCGCGCTGCTGTGGCAGCCGATCCTGCGCGGGATCATCCTGCGCACGCGGCCCAAGAAATCGGCCCATGCCTATGCCCAGGTCTGGGGTCCCGAAGGATCGCCGCTGGCCGCGATCACCGCTGGCCAGGGCCGCGCGCTGCAGGCGCGGCTGGGCGATGGCGTGATCGTGCGCCATGCCATGCGCTATCAAAGCCCGGCGATGGCCAGCGAACTCGATGCGCTGCTGGCTGCCGGGTGCGAACGCATCCTGGTGGCGCCGCTCTATCCGCACTATTCCGGCGCAACCACGGCCAGCGCGCTCGATGCCCTGGCCGATTGGATCAAGCAGCGCCGCCGCCTGCCGGCGCTGCGCACGCTGCCGCCCTATCACGACGATGCCGTGGCGATTGCCGCGCTGCATGCCGACATGGCGCGCCAGCTTGGCGATCTGGCGTTCGTGCCCGATGTGCTGCTGCTGAGCTACCACGGCATGCCCGAGCGGACGCTGCATCTGGGCGATCCCTATCACTGCCACTGCCGCAAGACGTCGCGCCTGCTCGCCGCCGCCTTTGCCCAGAGCCATCCCGGCATGGCGGTGATGACCAGCTTCCAGTCGCGCTTTGGCCGGGCCAAGTGGCTGGAGCCGGCAACCGATACCACGCTGGTGGAACTGGCCCAGGCCGGCACCCGCAAGGTGGCGATCGCGGCGCCGGGCTTTTCTGCCGATTGCCTGGAAACGCTGGAAGAACTGGCGCTGCGCGGCAAGGAGGATTTCCTCGCTGCCGGCGGCACCGATTTTGCCGCGCTCGCCTGCCTCAACACCTCGCGCGAGGGCATGGATCTGCTCGAAGCCCTGGTGCGGCGCGAACTGGCTGGCTGGATCGCGGTCTAAGGCACCGCCGTCGGCGCCCACAAGCGCGCGATTTGACACGCCCGCCAGACATGGCATGTTCCCGGCCAGCCGTGCTGCAATGCCGAAACGGGGGTTTCGGGGGCAGCGCGGGTGAACGGGCCAGAACCGGCAACAGGTTCGGCCCGATGGAGAGAGCATGCTGACATCGGCGATTCCTGCACAAGCCCATGATTCCCCTGCCGTGCCGCTGCCCGTGGCGGGCGCTGATCCGACACTGGCCGCGCCGCCGCTTGAGCCTGACATTCCGGTAAGCCGGGTGACCGCCTGGCAGGATGACGCGGCCCTGCTGCTGCGCGAGCGTGCCAGCCTGGGGCCGGTGTTCCGCCGGGGCGAGCGGGTGATCCTGCTCGATGCGGCGCATAACCACCTGGTGCTTGGCGATGATGGCACGCGGTTCGTGCCGCTGGCGCGCGAAGCCGCTCTGCCGATCGACCTGGCGGTGCTGCAGCGTGCACTGGGGGCGGAACTGGGCCGCTGGCGCCCCGGCACGGTGCGGTTTCAGTCGGCCATGGCGATGACCCTGGCGCGCGCGCTGGTGCCGGCTGTCACGGGCCTGGCCTATGGTTCCGGCCCGGCCGAGCGGCTGGCCAACGCGCTGGGCACGCTGGATGACGAACGCAGCCTGCTGCGCCGGGCCATGCCGCGCGGCCTGCCATCCTCGCCCATGGGCGCGCGCAAGGCGCTGGCCCAGGGTTTGCACCAGGCCGGCTGCACCGCGCCCGGGCTGCTCGATGCGGTGCAGGCCAGCCACGCCACCGCGCTGCGCGTGCTGGGCGCCCTGGTACGCCACCTGGCCGACACGCCGGACTGGCAGGACACGCTGCGCGCCGAAGTGCGCAGCGCCTATCGCCCCGCTGCCGGTACGGGCGCGGCACCCGAGGCGCTGGAACTGGTGGACATGGCCACGAACGAGGCGCTGCGCCTGATGCCCGGGCCACTGCTGGTCGAGCGCCGGGTGGTGGCAGATGTCATGGTGGGTGAGCACCGGCTGGAGGCCGGCACGCTGGTGGCGATCAGCCCGGCGCTGACCCATGCCGATCCGGCGCTCTGGCCCGAGCCGCAGCGATTCGATCCGCTGCGCTTTGCCGGCCCGCGCGCCGCGGCACGCGCGCCCGGTGCCTGGATCGCGCCAGAAACGCTGCCTGGCGGCGCCGGGCCGGCGGTGCTGGCGGCGGCGCGGCTGGGCATTGCCCATCTGCTCGATCGCTTTGCCCTCGCCCCGGCGGGCGAAGGCGGCAAGGTCTTGTTGCGCCATGCGGATTGAGGTGGAGGGGCTTGCCCGCTATGGCGGGCGGGCGAATCGCAACCACGCATGGCCGGGGCCGGGCGTTTGACTGCCACGGGGCGGCCGGACGCATGGCAAAGGCGCAATGCGCGCCTTGACGATTCGTCCACAGCCCGGTAAGGGCGCCGCTTTCCGGCGGGCTTGCCCGCCTTGTCGAACGACTACGTCGAGCAAGCTACCAGGACATTTCCCGGTCTGCCCCATCGGGGTGGCCCGCCAGAGGACGAAACAGGACAGACATGGCCAATACGCCGCAAGCCCGCAAGCGCATCCGTCGCAACGAACGCCGCGCCGAAATCAACGGCAACCGTCTTTCGCGCATCCGCACCTTCGTGAAGAAGGTGGAATCCGCGATCGCTGGCGGCGACAAGGCCGTGGCGGCAGAAGCCCTGCAGGCTGCCCAGCCGGAACTGGCCCGTGGCGTTGCCCGTGGCGTGGTCCACAAGAACACTGCAGCCCGCAAGCTGTCGCGTCTGAGCAAGCGAGTCGCTGCGCTCTGATTCGGCGCTGGGGTATTCCTTTTTCCTGAAGGAATATGCTGCGTACAAATACGGCTTTGGCCGGCGTGATGAACGCCGGCCATTTTCGTCTGCGGCTTATGCGACGGTTCGATGACACGGCCATTTCGGCAAGTGACGGATTTGTGGCGATTCGCGCGTTCTGGTTTTTGCTAATTATCTGAAACTCCACAACTTAGAGCAATTTGCGCGCAGTTGTTGAGTCAAGGCTAATTATTTCAGAAATTTTGCGCTCCATGGGCTTGCACAGCCCCCGCAGTGGCTCATAGACAGAGACCACGCCGCGCGCTGGCCGCTTTGCTGTGATGCAGAACGACCGGTGTGTGGTGTCACGGAACATCGCTCAAAACGGCATCCGCCGTGCCCATTGCGGCATCGGCGGACAGGTAAGCTGTGTCTGCGGGCGTGGTTGGTCGGTCGTTGTCCGAAAAGCCGCGTCGGGCGGACGTGCTCGCCTTTGTCGGGCGTCCGCAATTCGGGGGTATCTGGCCGCAGGCCTGGAAATTTAGGTGGGACGGCGAAGCGTGAAGATGGATCATTTCGGCGGTGCGAGCGGCGGTGCAGGTGGCACGGCCGCGCTCGGTTCCCAAGGTGGCAATTCCCGAGGGTCGGCAGGTTCCCAGGCTGGAACCGCTGCCCTTGCAACAACCAATGGGCGCGGGGCCGGTCAGGCCGCGACGCTTCGGAAAGGACGTGAGGGGGGAATGGAGGACCAGGAAGCTCTCGACCTGGCGGCCGATTGGGCCGACATCAGCCAGGGGCTGAAGAAGGATCTGGGTCCGCAACTGCACACGCAATGGATCAAGCCGATCCAGCTGGGCAGCTTCTGCAAGGAAACCGGCACGCTGGACCTGTTCCTGCCGACCGAATTTTCGGCCAACTGGGTGGCGGATCGCTTTGCCGATCGCCTGTCGCTGGCCTGGAAGATCGCGCGGGCCGAAGTGCGCCAGGTGCGCATCACCGTGCACCCGCGCCGCCGTGCCATGCCCGAACTGCGCGTGGGCGGCCGTGCTGCGCCCGAACTGCGCGTGCCGGCGGCCAACGAAACCGCGCCGGTGCTGGCGCCTGCCAGCCGCCCGGTAGCCGCTCCGGCGCCGCAGACCGTGGCCGGCTTCGATGTTTCGGCCTCGGGCATCGATCCCTCGCTGACCTTTGGCGATTTCGTCACCGGCAGTGCCAATGTCCTGGCGCTCAATGCCGCGCAGCGCATGGCCGCGGCCGAAAAGCCGCAGTTCTCGCCGCTCTATCTCAAGGGCTCGACCGGGCAGGGCAAGACGCATCTGCTCCACGCCATTGCCAACGGCTTCATGGCCGCGCGGCCGGGCGCACGGGTGTTCTACTGCTCGGCCGAACGGTTCATGATCGAATTCGTCCAGGCCATGCGCCAGAACGAGATGATCGAGTTCAAGAGCCGCCTGCGCAGCTTCGACATGCTGCTGGTGGACGATATCCAGTTCATCATCGGCAAGGCCAGCACGCAGGAGGAATTCCTCCACACCATCGATGCCCTGCTGAGCGCCGGCAAGCGCCTGGTGGTGGCCGCCGATCGCGCGCCCCAGGCGCTCGACGGGGTCGAACAGCGCCTGCTCTCGCGCCTCTCGATGGGGCTCGTCGCCGATATACAGGCTGCTGACATCGAGCTGCGGCGCCAGATCCTGGAGCACCGCCTGTCGCGCTTCACCAGCGCCCAGGTGCCGCAAGACGTGGTCGAATTCCTCGCCCGCACGATCAACCGCAACGTGCGCGAACTGGTCGGTGGCCTCAACAAGCTGATCGCCTTTGCTCAACTGACCGGCCAGCAGGTGAGCCTGCAACTGGCCGAGGAGCAGTTGACCGATATCCTCTCGGCCAACCGCCGCCGCATCACCATCGACGAGATCCAGCGCACGGTGTGCCAGTTCTATCGCGTCGATCGCTCGGAAATGGCGTCCAAGCGCCGCGCCCGCGCCGTGGTGCGTCCGCGCCAGGTGGCGATGTACCTGGCCAAGGTGCTCACGCCGCGCTCCTACCCCGAAATCGGCCGCAAGTTTGGCGGTCGTGATCACTCCACGGTGATTCATGCCGTGCGCTTGATCGAGGATCTGCGCAGCCGCGACGCCGACATGGACGGCGACGTGCGCACCCTGCTGCGCCAGCTGGAAGACTGATCCACCCGCATGCGATGCCCGGCCCCAAGTGAGGGGGCCGGGTTTCCACCCCCGCTCCACCGCAAATGCACAGGCTCGTGCCCGTCGTGCGCACAGGTTTGCCACAGGATTGTGCGCAAGCCCGTCCCTAGGCCTGTCCCCAGGCCTGTCCCCATGGTTGTGCGCACCTTTTCCGCAGGGTCATACCCGGTTTTTGCCGGGGTTGTCCGCGCGTCATGCACAGGCTTTTGCACCGGGTTGTCTGCCGGTGATGCACAGCTTGTGATCAGGTTTTTGCGCTGACTTTTCCACAGGCGCTGGCGCTGTCATACCACGTGCCGCCGCCGGCCTGGCATGCGTGTTCGGCCCAGCGGCCCTTGCCCCACCAGCCGATCACCACGCCCAGCAGCAGGGCGAGGATCAGCACGATCCAGATCCGGTCTCTCATGGCCGGCAGTGTGGGCGCGCGGCAGCGGCTTTGCAAACGGCGCCTCTCGCCTTTTTGTGCGCGGGCGCCTACCTCCACGGCCATGACGCCCGCCATCACGCCAGACCGCTTGAACCGCTTTGCCCGCCATATCGTGCTGCCCGAGGTGGGCGGCGCAGGCCAAGCGCGGATTATGGGCGCGCATGTGGTGCTGGTGGGCGTGGGCGGCATCGGTGCGCCGGCCTTGCAATACCTGGCGGGGGCAGGCGTGGGGCGGCTGACCCTGATCGACGATGATGTGGTCGAGCCATCCAATCTGCAGCGCCAGACGATCTTTGCCCTGGCCGATGTGGGCCATGCCAAGGCCGAAGCTGCGGCGCAGTGGGTGGCGCGCTTTGATCCCGACCTGGTCGTGCATGCCCATCGCACCCGCATCGGGCCTGACAACGCCGCCGCGCTGATCGCCGGGGCTGATGTGGTGCTGGACGGATCGGACAACTTCGCAACGCGCCTGGCGGTGTCAGACGCCTGCGTGGCGGGCGGCGTGCCGCTCACCAGCGCGGCGCTGGGCCGGTTCCAGGGCCAGGTAGCCAATTTTGCCGGGCACCGGCCGGGCGAGGCTTGCTATCGCTGCTTTGTCGGCGATGCCTTTGATGCCGACGATTGCGACACCTGCGCGGCGCAGGGCGTGCTTGGGGCGATGGTCGGCATGGTCGGCACGTTTGGCGCCATGGCGGCGCTGCGCGTGCTGCTGGAAGGCGTGGCCAGCCTGGGCGATCCGCAGTGGGGCCAGCTGCACGTGATCGATGGATTGAAGCCCGGCCTGCGCACGATGCGGATCGCGCACGATCCGGCCTGCGCCACCTGTGGCACCGACCGCCCCGCCGCCTGAACGCGGGCGCGGGGTTTGAAAAAAAGCGTAACCATACCGCGTTCAGGGGATGGCGGCCGCGCCGCGCGCGCGTAGACAGGATGGGCGACCCGACAGGCGCGTGGTGCGAGCCACGATCCTGGGACTTGGCCCGGACCGAGGCTCCCTGGAGACCTTGTCCGGGCTCTTTCGCATCCCCGTTGAAAATCAGGGTGTCTTGAGCAGTTCATCCACCCAATCGGGCACGATCTGCGTGGCCGGGCCCAGGCGGGTATCGTGGAACCAGGCCGAACCCTGGCTGCGTTCGAGATTGAGTTCGAGCGTTTCGGCGCCGATTTCCCGCGCCAGCCGCACAAAGCCGGCCGCCGGATAGACCGCGCCCGAGGTGCCGATCGACACGAACAGGTCTGCCCGGGCCATGGCATCGTGGATATCGTCCATGCGATAGGGCACTTCGCCGAACCAGACGATATCCGGTCGCAGCGCCGCTGCGCCGCAGGTGGGGCAGGGTGGCCGGTCGATCAGCGGGCCGGTCCAGGCATGGCGGCTGTCGCACGCGGTGCACCAGGCCGAAAGATGCTGGCCGTGCATGGCGATGAGATTGTCCGATCCCGCGCGGCGGTGCAGGTCATCGACATTCTGGGTTATCAGGGTGACGCTGCCGCCGGGCACCTTGGCCGGCCACTCCCGCTCCAGCCGGGCCAGGGCGCGGTGGGCGGCGTTGGGCAGCTTTTCCTGGATGGCGGCGCGGCGCATGTCGTAAAAGCGCAGCACGAGATCGGGATCGCGGGCAAAGGCCTCGGGCGTGGCGACGTCTTCGACGCGGTGTTGCTCCCACAGGCTGGGGCCGCCATTGGCGCCGCTGCGGAAGGTGTCGATCCCGCTTTCCGCCGAAACGCCGGCGCCGGTGAGGATCACGATATGCTGGGGCAGGCTCATGCCGCGATCATGCCGGATCGGCACGGGCGTGCCAATCCGGCATGAAGGCCAGGATGGCCAGGGCGGAACGATCAGGCGAACGTGCTCGAATCGATCACGAAGCGATAGCGCACGTCACCCTTTTCCATGCGGTCCCAGGCCTGGTTGATATCCTGCACCGCGATGGTCTCGATTTCCGAGACGATGCCATGCTCGGCGCAGAAATCGAGCATTTCCTGGGTTTCGGCGATGCCACCGATCAGCGAACCGGCGATCGAGCGGCGGCCGAAGATCAGGTTGAACACGGTCGGGCTGGGATGCGGATGTTCGGGCGCACCGACCAGGCACAGCGTGCCGTCACGCTTGAGCAGCGTGACGAAGGCATCGAGGTTGTGGCTGGCGGCCACGGTATCGAGGATGAAATCGAGGCTGCCGGCTTGGGCGGCCATTTCATCCGCGTTGCGCGAGACGACCACCTCGTGCGCGCCGAGCGCCAGGGCTTCCTCGCGCTTGGCCGGGCTGGTGGTGAAAGCCACGACATGCGCACCGAGCGCGCGGGCCAGCTTGACGCCCATGTGGCCCAGGCCGCCGATGCCGACGATGCCGACCTTCTTGCCCGGCCCGACATTCCAGTGGCGCAGCGGCGACCACGTGGTGATCCCGGCGCAGAGCAGCGGCGCAACCGCAGCGAGTTGTTCGGGCGCATGGCGCACATGCAGGACAAAGCCCTGATCGACCACGATTGCCTGGCTATAGCCGCCCAGCGTGTGGCCCGGCGCATCGGGGCTGGGCGAATTGTAGGTCTGCGTCATGCCTTCTTCGCAGAACTGTTCCAGCCCATCGTGGCACGAACCGCAATGGCCGCACGAATCGACCATGCAGCCAACGCCGACGGTGTCACCCACCTTGAACTTGGTGACATCGGCGCCAACGGCGGTGACGTGGCCGACGATCTCGTGCCCGGGGACGACGGGATAGACCGCATTGTTCCATTCGTTGCGCGCGGTGTGCAGATCGGAGTGGCAGACCCCGCACCAGGCGATGGCGATGGCGACATCGTTGGGGCCGGGTTCACGGCGGGTGATGGCAAGGGGGCCGAGCGGCTGGTCGGCCGCGGGCGCGGCATAGGCCATGACGGTCATGCAGCAGGTCCTTTCAAACAGGGGGAGAGGGATGGCGCTTTCTCTAGGCCATCGCCATTAAGCTGATAATGGGGCAATAAGGGCATGGACTGATATCAGGAATGCATCAATGATCCGCCCCGACCATGATGACCTGCGCGCGCTGTTGGCCGTGGTGCGCGAGCGCAGCTTCACCCGCGCCGCCGCGCAACTCGGCACCTCGCAATCGGCGCTGAGCCGCACGATCGCCGGGTTGGAGGCGCAGATCGGGGTGCGCCTGCTCAACCGCACGACCCGCGCCGTGGCGCCCACGCCCGAGGGAGAGCGGCTGGCCCAAGGCGTCGCGCCGCATTTCGCCGCGATCGATGCGGCGGTCGATGCCCTGGGCGAAAGCCTGGCGCGGCCATCGGGCCTGGTGCGGCTGACGGTGGACGAGGGATCGGCCGAAACCGTGGTGTGGCCGGGCCTGCGCCGCATCCTGCGCGCCTGGCCGGATATCGCGGTAGAGGTGCTGGTCGACAATGGCCTGGTCGATATCGTGGCAGCAGGGCTCGATGCCGGGGTGCGATCGGGCGATATCCTGGCGCGCGACATGGTGGCGGTGCCGATCGGGCCGGACCTGCGCATGGTGGTGGTGGCAACTCCGGCATTCTGCGCCGGACGCGATCTGCCGCGCCATCCGCGCGACCTGGCGGCGCATCCGTGCATCAACTTTCGCCTGCCCACGCGCGGCGGCATCTATGCCTGGGAATTTTCGCGCGGGCGGGAGGCGCTGCGCATGCGGGTGGAAGGGCCGCTTACCGTCAACACGCTGGCCCTGGCCGCGCAGGCGATGCGCGATGACCTGGGCTTTGCCTTCCTGCCCGAAAGCGGCGTGGCGGCCGACATTGCCGCCGGGCGGCTGATCCAGGTGCTCGACGATTGGTGCGAGCCCTATCCCGGCTATCACCTCTATTACCCCAGCCGCGCCAATGTTTCGCCCGCGCTGCGCGTGGTGATCGATGGCTTGCGCTGGCGGCCTGCGCATTCTGTCTCGACCGCGGGCGGGCGAACGCCGTAAGGGGGGCGCACGGCAGAGCAGAAGGACGCAACGGACATGGCACGCATCGGCATCATCGGCAGCGCGGGGCGCATGGGGCAGGCGTTGCAGGCCGCCGTGGCGGCAGCCGGACACGACCTGGCGGGCGGGATCGACCGCGATGGCGATGTCATGGCGCTGGCCCAGGCCAGCGATGTGCTGGTCGACTTTTCCGCCCCGGCCGCGCTGGAATTCAACCTCGATGCCGCGATCGCCACCGGCACGCCGATCGTGGTGGGCACGACGGGCCTGGAAGAACGGCACCATTGGCTGATCGATGCGGCGGCGGTGTCGATTCCCGTGCTGCAGACCGGGAATACCTCGCTCGGCGTTACGCTGCTCGCGCACCTGGTGCAGGAGGCTGCCGCGCGGCTGGGCAGCGATTGGGACATCGAGATTGTCGAAACGCACCACCGCATGAAAGTGGATGCGCCATCGGGCACCGCGCTGCTGCTGGGCGAAGCGGCGGCGCGCGGCCGCCAGGTGGGCCTCAAGGACGTGGCCGTGCGCGGGCGCGATGGCATGACCGGCCAGCGCGAGGCCGGCACGATCGGCTTTGCCGCGCTGCGCGGCGGCAGCGTGGCGGGCGATCACACCGTGCATTTCCTGGCCGATAACGAGCGCCTGAGCCTGTCGCACCTGGCCGAGAACCGCGGCATCTTTGCCAAGGGTGCGATCCGCGCCGGCGAATGGTTGCTGGCCCAGGAGCCCGGCCGCTATACCATGCCGCAGGTGCTGGGGCTGGGAGACTGACCGCCTTGAAGAAGGACCAGATCTTCGAATTCTTTCGCCGCCTGGCCGAGGGCAACCCCGCGCCCGAAACCGAGCTGGCCTATGGCAACACCTATCAGTTGCTCGTGGCGGTGACGATTTCGGCGCAGGCGACCGACGTGGGCGTCAACAAGGCGACGCGCCGCCTGTTCGCGGAGGTGAAGACCCCGGCGCAGATGGTTGCCTTGGGCGAGGAAGGCCTCAAGGCGCATATCAAGTCGATCGGCCTGTTCAACACCAAGGCCAAGAACGTGATCGCGCTGTCGGAAATCCTGGTGCGCGACCATGGCGGCGAGGTGCCGGCCGACCGCGATGCCCTGACCGCGCTGCCCGGCGTGGGGCGCAAGACCGCCAATGTCGTGCTCAACACCGCGTTCGGGATGGAAACCTTTGCGGTGGACACGCACATCTTCCGCGTCGGCAACCGCACCGGCCTGGCCAAGGGCAAGACGCCCGAGGCGGTGGAAGCGCAGTTGGACAAGAAAGTGCCGGGGCCGTTTCGGCTGGGCGCGCACCATTGGCTGATCCTGCATGGGCGCTATATCTGCAAGGCGCGCACGCCCGAATGCTGGCGCTGCCCGGTGGTGGACTTGTGCGCCTTCAAGGCCAAGGTGCTGGAACAGGGGCCCAAGCCGCCGGTTGCCAAGAAGAAAGTGGTTACGAAGAAAAAGGTCGCCAAGAAACAGGTGGTTGCCCCGAAAACGGCGTGATCCACGCGCCATGCCAAGGAGAGAGTGCCATGGTTCGTTCGATCCCGGTTGCCGCCTTGCTCATTGCGCTGGCGGCCTGCACGCCCGGTGATGGGCCGCGCAGCGCTGGCGCCGATGGTCATTCGCCCAAGACCCCTGCGGCCACCCCGATCGGCCGGGCGGAAAGCTGCATTCCCCTCAGCCAGATCAGCGAAAGCCGGGTGCGCGACGACTGGACGATCGATTTCCGCGTCGGCAGCCGCTGGTATCGCAACACGCTGCCCCAGCGCTGCTATGGCCTGGGGTTCCAGCAGACCTTCGGCTATGCGACCAGCCAGGCGCAACTGTGCAACGTGGACGTGATCACCGTGTTGCAGACCGGGCCGGGCGGCGGCCCGCGCGGTTCGTGCGGGCTGGGCCAGTTTCAGCCGGTGACGCTGGCCAAATAGCTTTCTTCGCCCTTACTGGCCCTGGTCGAGGTGCAGGCCGCGCCGGCCGTGCTCGGGCGTATCGTGCGGCGGGACCGCGGCCGGAGCATCGGGATCGAGCGGCACCTGCAGCATGCCTTCCCAGCGGGTGATGACCGCGGTTGCCACGGCGTTACCCACCACGTTGGTGGCCGTGCGCCCCATGTCGAGGAACGTATCGACCCCGAGCAGCAGGGCGATGCCTTCGACCGGCAGGCCGAACTGGGTGAGCGTCGCGGCAATCACCACCAGGCTGGCACGCGGCACGCCGGCAATGCCCTTGGACGTGACCATGAGGGTGAGCAACATGGCGATCTGCTGCTGCCAGGATAGCGAGATGTTGTAGGCCTGCGCGATGAACATCGTGGCAAAGCTGGTGTACATCATCGAGCCGTCGAGATTGAACGAATAGCCCAGCGGCAGGACGAAGCCCGAAATGCGGCGCGGCACGCCGAACCGGTCGAGCTGTTCGAACAGGCGCGGCAGCGCGCTTTCCGAGCTGGCGGTGGAAAAGGCCAGCAGCACCGGCTCGCGAATATAGCGGGCCAGCAGCAGCACGCGCTTGCCCAGGAAGATGCCGCCCAGGCCCAGCAGCAGGCCCCACAGCAGCAGCAGCGCGAAATAGAATTCCGACACGAACACGCCATAGGTGACGATGATGCCCAGGCCCTTGGTCGCGACCACCGCCGCCAGCGCGCCGAACACGGCAAGCGGGGCGGCCTTCATCACATAATCGGTCATCGTCAGCATGAGGCTGGCCAGCGCCTCTGCCCCGCGCAGCAGCGGTGCGCCCTTTTCGCCGATGGCCGAGAGCGCGAGACCGGCAAACAGCGAGAACACCAGGATCTGCAGCACGTTGTTCTGCGCCATGGCATCGAGCAGGCTGGTCGGCACGATCTGCAGCACGAAATGGTGCACGGTGAAATCGGCCGTGGCGAGATCGCCCACCTTGGCCGAGGCGGCAAACTGCAACCCGTGGCCGGGGCGGAACAGATTGACCAGCAGGAGTCCCAGGCTGATCGATACCAGGCTGGCGGTGATGAACCAGCCCAGCGCCCGGCCGCCGATACGTCCCAGCGCTGCGCTGTCACCCATGCCGGCGATGCCCGAAACCAGCGTGGCCAGGATCAGCGGCGCAATGATCATCTTGATCAGGCGCAGGAACACATCGGGCAGCAGCTTGAGCGTTTCGGCCGCTGTCGCCAGCGTGGGGCTGTCGGCCGGCAGCGCGCGGTTGAGGGCATAGCCCGTGGCGATCCCCAGGATCATGGCGATGACGATGTAAAGCGTAAGGCGCCGGGCCAAGGGATGCTCCGCAAATTGTTTCAGGTGTGACGGTCTGGTGGCGGACCCTAGGCGGCGAGGACAAATTGCACAACGCCATGGTGACGTGGGCGCGTGCGCCCGCGCGGCGACGGATAGCAGATCGTTACCGATTGCTGCAAAAAACCGGGCCGGGCGCCATGCCGAAAAAGCCGCATGGCGCCTGCGTTTTGCCCGCTTCGGGCGCGCCCGATGGCCCGCATTACGGTAATTTAACGAGACTACCAGTGGTGCGGACAGGTGGTGTGCGCCAGAGGGCACCATCAGCCTGTCTCTTGCCTGCAACGGTTGATAGACAAGCTGCCATCTTTGGACCGAAGAGAAGACCGCGCGCCATGAATTTCGAACACGCCGTGCCGCAGATGTCCCGTGCCAAGCAGATCAGGGTTCTGGCCCTGTCGGTTGCCGCCGTGGCCCTGGTGGCGACAGGAGCCACTGCCCTGCATTCCTGGATGCATCAGCCCGAGCCGGTGGCGGCCCCGCTGCCGGCCGGCGAAGTGCAACTGACCGACAGCCAGGTGGCCAGCCTCAAGATCGAGACGGCGGGCGCGGACGATGGCTATGCCCGCACGGGCGCCAGCGGCCAGATCACGGTGGATGAAACGCGCTCGACCCCGGTGTTCCTGCCCTATTCGGGCCAGGTGCAGCAGGTCTTCGTGCAGAACGGTGATCGCGTCCAGGCCGGCAGCCCGCTGCTGTCGGTGCACACCACCGACATTGCCGATGCGCGCAACGCCCTGGCGGCCGCCCTGGCGCAGCGCACCAGCGCATCGGCGCAAGTGCGCGTGGCGACGGAAAATGCCCAGCGCGCCGAGGAAATCTATCGCACTGCCGGTGGCGCGCTGAAAGACCTGCAGCAGGCGCGCAGCGACCTGGTGGCCGCACAGTCGCAGCTGGGCATCGCCAATGCGGCGGTGACCGCCGCCCAGGCCAAGCTGGGCGTGTTCGGCGCCGGCACGGGCGCTGGCAGCAATGCCGTGCTGCGCGCGCCGATCGGTGGCGTGGTGGTGACCCGCTCGATCGCGCAAGGGCAGTACGTGGCCGGTGGCGCCAATGCCGCCGGCAGCCAGCCGGCTTTCCTGATCGCCGATCTGTCGCGCGTGTGGCTGGTGGCGCAAGTGGCCGAAAGCGACGCATCGCGCGTGCACCTGGGTGACAAGGTGGTGGTGACCGCCACTGCCTTCCCCGGCCGCACGTTTGACGCAACGATCGACAACGTCGGCGCACAGATCGATCCGGTCTCGCACCGCCTGCAAGTGCGCGCGACGATTCCCAATGCCGATGGCGCGTTGAAGCCGCAGATGTTTGCCAATTTCACCATCGAAACGCCCGAGAAGGAAGTTTCGACCGCCCCGGTGACCCCGCACCTGCTCAGCCTGCCGTCCGAGGCGGTGATCCACGAGGGTGACAGCGCCCGCGTGTGGGTGTGGCTGGGCCATGGCCGCGTCAAGGCGCGCGACGTGACGACCGGCGAAAGCCATGATGGCCGCGTGACGATCCTTTCCGGCCTCAACCCGGGTGAAAAGGTCGTGACCCAGGGCGCCATCTTCGTGAACGAAGCGGGGCTCGACTGATGGTCAAGCTGGTACGCTATGCGCTGGGCCAGCGCCTGACGATTGTCGCCTTCTTCGTGCTGATGCTCGTGGCGGGCGGCATCGCGTTCTACAATCTCAACATCGAAGCCTATCCCGACCCCGTGCCGCCGATGGTGGAAATCGTGACCCAGTCTTCGGGCCTTTCGGCCGAGGAGATGGAACGCAACGTCACGATTCCGATCGAAGTGCAGATGTCGGGCCTGCCGCACATGACGGCGATCCGCGCGATCTCGCTGTTCGGCCTGTCGGACGTGAAGATCCAGTTCACCTATGATTTCAATTACGAGCAAGCCCAGCAGCAGGTGATCAACCGCCTGGCGCAGCTGCCCCAGCTGCCGGGCGGCGCGGTGCCGACGATTTCGCCGACGAGCCCCGTAGGCGAAATCTATCGCTATCGCATCGCCGCGCCCAAGGGCTATTCGGTTGAAGACTTGAAGACGCTGCAGGACTGGGTGCTGCAACGCCGCTTCCGCGCCATTCCCGGCGTGGTCGACGTGACCGGCTGGGGTGGCAAGCTGCGCAGCTATGACGTCGTGGTCGACAACAACCGCCTCCAGGCCCACCACCTGACCGTGGCGCAAGTGATCGCCGCACTCGGCAAGGCCAATGCCAACGTCGGCGGGCAGACTATCAACTTTGGCGCGCAGAGCGCGATCGTGCGCGGCATCGGCCTGATCCAGTCGGTCGATGCGCTGGAAACCACGCCGGTGGGCCGCGATGGCACCGCTCCGGTCTTGGTGCGCGACGTGGCGACGGTGAAGATAGGCAACATGCCGCGCAACGGCATCGCCGGCCTCAACAACGACGATGACATCGTCCAGGGCATCGTGCTGATGCGCCGCGGTGCGCAGTCCATGCCCACGATCCAGGCGGTGGAAGCCGAAGTCCAGAAGATCAACAGCACCGGCGTGCTGCCGCCCGGCGTCCACCTCGAACGCATCTATGACCGGTCTGAACTGATCGGCGTGACGACGCGCACCGTGATGGAAAACCTGGTTGCGGGCGTGCTGCTGATCTTCTTCCTGCAGTGGGCGTTCCTCGGCAATCTGCGCAGCGCGCTGATCGTGGCGGCAACGATTCCCTTTGCCCTGGCCTTTGCCGTGCTGATCCTGACGGTGCAGGGAGAAAGCGCCAACCTGCTGTCGGTGGGGGCGCTGGACTTTGGCCTGGTGGTGGATGCCACCGTCATCATGGTGGAGAACATATTCCGCCACATGGCCGAGCGATCGCACCATGTCGAAACGCATGAAGGCGGGCGTTACACGTTTGCCAGCCGCATCGGCTCGGTCCTGGCGGCCAGCAACGAAGTGAGCCGCGGCATCTTCTTTGCCGCCGCGATCATCATCACCAGCTTCCTGCCGCTGTTCACGCTGACTGGCGTCGAAGGGCACATCTTTGGCCCGATGGCCAAGACCTATGCCTATGCCATCATCGGCGGGTTGATCGCCACGTTCACCGTGGCGCCGGTGCTGTCGGCGATGATGCTGCCCGACAAGCTGGACGAGGCGGAGACCTGGCTGGTCGCGCGCATTCGCCGGGTTTATGAACCGGCGGCCGCGTTCTGCTTCCGCAACCAGCTGCTGGCGATCGGCGCGGCCGCGATCATGGTGATCGGCGCCTTCGTCGGGGTGCGCTCGCTGGGGGTGGAATTCCTGCCTCACCTCGAAGAAGGCAACATGTATATCCGCGCCACGCTGCCGGCGGCGATCTCGCTCGACGCAGGTGAGCCGGTGGCCCGCGCGATTCGCCGCGACATCATGCAGTATCCTGAGGTGACCGCGGTGCTTTCCGCCCACGGCCGCCCGGATGACGGCACCGATGCCACCGGCTTCTTCAACGTGGAATACTTCGTGCCGCTCAAGCCGTTCGATGAATGGCCCAAGGGCATGGACAAGGAAAAGCTGGTCGCCGATCTCTCGGCCAAGCTGCAATCGCGCTATCCCGGGGTGGACTTCTCGTTCTCGCAGATCATCGAGGACAACGTGGAGGAAGCCGCGTCGGGCGTGAAGGGCGCCAACTCGGTCAAGCTGTTCGGCCCCGACTTGGTGACGCTGGAGAAGATCGCCGGCCAGCTGCGCGATCAGATGGCCAAGGTGCGGGGCATCACCGACCTGGGCATCTTCCAGTCGCTGGGCCAGCCGACCGTGCGCATCGACGTCGATCGCGAAAAGGCCGCCCGGTATGGCCTGAGCGTGGACGACGTGAACCAGACGGTGCAGGCCGCCATCGGCGGCACCTCGCCGGGCGACCTCTACGAGCCGCACACCGATCGCCACTTCCCGATCATGGTGCGCCTGGAAGCCGACCAGCGCGACAGCCTGGAAGCGGTCAAGCGCATCACCGTGGGGGCAACCGCGCCCGATGGCACGGCGATCTCTGTGCCGCTGTCGGAACTGGCGGATATCCGCCTGACCACCGGCGCCAGCTTCATCTATCGCGAACACCAGGAACGCTACATTCCGATCAAGTTCTCGGTGCGTGACCGCGACCTGGGCAGCGCGGTGGAGGAAGCGCAGGCCCGTATTGCCAAGAACGTCGTGCTGCCCGCGGGCTACAGCCTGGAATGGGCGGGCGAGATGAGCAACCTCAAGAACGCGGTGGCGCGCCTGGAAATCGTCGTGCCGCTGAGCCTGCTGCTCATGCTCGGCCTGCTCTATGCCAACTTCCGCTCGCTGCGCGACACGCTGCTGGCCTTCTCGGTCATTCCGATGGCCGTGGTAGGCGGCGTGCTGGGCCTGATGCTGACGGGCACGGCGTTCTCGATCTCGGCCGCGATCGGTTTCGTGGCGCTGTTCGGGATCGCGGTGATGGATGGCATCCTGCTGGTGACCAGCTTCAACCAGGCGATGGACGAAGGCATGGCCCGGCTCGACGCGCTGCGCCACGCCACCACCAACTCGCTGCGGCCCGTGCTGATGACCTGCCTGGTGGCGGCGATCGGCCTGGCGCCGGCAGCCGTGGCCACCGGCATCGGCAGCCAGGTGCAAAAGCCCCTGGCCCTGGTGGTGGTGGGCGGCATGACGCTGGCCCCGGTGCTGATCCTCTTGATCCTGCCCCTGCTCATCAACCGTTTCTCCAGCCGGGTGGCCGGGCCGCGCAAGCGCGCCGGGGCCGATACCGATGCTGGTGACACCGCAATGCCGCATGAAGGAGAGCCGGCATGATCCGTTTCCCGATGCGCCGTTCGCTGGGCACTCTGGCCAGTGGCATGCTGCTGGCCTCTACCACGCTGGCCACGGCCGGCGCCGCCAAGGCACCGCCGGTGGTCGATACCGTGGCCGTGCCGATGCCGCCCACCCCGGCCGGCAGCGCGCCGGCCGACCTGCTCAACCAGCCGATCACCGGTGATGGGCAATCGCAGGTGGTTCACCCCGGCACGGCAGTGGCCAAGGATTGGTGGCAGGCGTTCCGCAGCCCGGCGATCAATGGCCTGGTGGACCGTGCGCTGGCTGCCAATGCCGATCTGGCCGCGGCCCAGGCCCGCGTGGCCCAGGCGCAGTCGCTGATCGGCGTGGCACGCGGCGCACTGTTGCCGCAGCTCGATGCCGGGCTGACCAGCGAGCGGCAGCGCCTCTCGCGCAGCCTGTCCACCCCGATTGCCGATCCCAATCCGCAGGTCTTCTCGCTGCATACCGCGCAAGTCAGCGTCAGCTATTCCCCCGACCTGTTCGGCGGCGGCGCGGCGCGGGTGCGATCGGCCAAGGCGGCGGCCGCCGTGGCCCAGGCCCAGGCCGATGCCGCCCGCTCGATGGTGGCGGCCAACGTGGTGCTGGCGGTGATCCAGAACGCCGCGCTCGATGCCGAGATTGCCGCCAACAGCGATGCGATCGCCAGCAGCCGCCAGGTCTTGGACCTGCTGCGCCAGCGCGAAAAGCTGGGCGCCGTGGGCCATGCCGACGTGGCGGCACAGGAAGCCGCACTCGCCGCCGTGGAAGGCACGCTGCCGCCGCTGGTGCGCGCCAGTGCCGCCAACCAGGCTGCACTGCTGATCCTGATCGGCAAGGCGCCGGGCATGCCGGTGTTCGACAACGGCGCGGCCATGCCGGCGCTGGAAGACCTGACGCTGCCGGCAGACCTGCCGATGGCGCTGCCGGCCGATCTGCTCAAGACCCGGCCCGACGTGGCGGCAGCAGCCGCAACGCTGGAAGGCGCGGCGGCCGACGTGAAAGTGGCGATGGCCGCGCGCCTGCCGCAGCTCACGCTGTCTGCCACCGCCGGCGGCACGGCCGAGGACTTTGGCCGGATGTTTGCCGATGGCAATCCGTTCTGGCAGCTGCTCGGCGCGCTGGCCGCGCCGATCTTCCATGGCGGGTCGCTCAAGCGGCAGCAGCAGGCAGCCGAACACGCGCTCGATGCGGCCAAGGCCGGCTATCGCGGCACGGCGCTTCAGGCCTTTGCCGATGTCAGCAATGCGCTGACCGCGCTCTCGGCCGATGCCACCGCACTGTCGATCGCGCAGCGTGGCGATTCGGCAGCCTCGGCCAGCCTGGGCTTCGTCAAGCGGCAGCTGCAGCTGGGCGGGGTGGGCACGCTGCAGGTGCTCAATGCCAGCGCCGTGGCACAGACCGCGCGGGCGCAATACGTGGCCGCCAAGGCGGCGCGCCTGTCCGACACCGTGGGCCTGTTCGTGGCGCTGGGTGGCGGGCTGCAGATGCCCCAGGGCGCAGCGCCAGCCGGGCACTGAAACGGCAAAAGCCCGCGTCGGTGATCCGACGCGGGCTTTCCCCTGTTGCCCTTGGGCGAACGCGATTAGGTGATCAGAACGAGGCCATCAGCGAGACCACGCCAACCGTCTTGCCGGCGCGGTACATCTGCTCGCCCGAAACCCCGGCGAAGGGATTGTTGGCAGCGTCCTGGCGGCTGACGTTGGTGCCGACGACCGAGAAATCGAGCGTCAGGTTCTTCCACGTGGTGCTGACACCAGCGGTGTAGTCGATGTATTCCTTGGTGTAGTTGAACGAACCGCCGGTGTGACCCAGGTGGGTGTGGATCGTGAACGGGCTGTGCGGAATGGCGCCCGACAGTTCACCATAGACATAGGTGTCGGTGCGCGTGGCATAGACATCCAGGTTCTTCTGGTGCGGGGCGAAGTTGATGCCGGCCTTGGCGTTGATCGGGCCGAGCGCCTTGGACAGCGAGCCATAGACTTCATAGAAGTTGAGGCCCGGCGCACCCGGATAGATGTAGCCATAGAGGCCCACGTCAACCGTCACGCCGCTGTTGCTGAGGCCGTGGGTAAAGCCGCCATAGACGTCGATTTCGGTGCCGCCGATGTTGACCGCCGGGCTGGGCGAAGCGCTCGAGCCCCAGGTCGAGACGTAGAAGCCCGAGCTGTGCGACAGGGTCAGCGTGCCCTGGACGGCCGGCAGGTTGTTGGACTGCGAGATGCCGCGGAACCGGTACTGGCTGATGACGCCGGCGGCGCCAGTCACCTTGAAATCGCTCGGGGGCGCGGTCTCGTCGGCCATGGCAGGCACGGCATAGCCGGCAAGCACGGCAAGGCTGAACGCCGTGGCGACCTTGGCCACGCGCGACTTGATGGACGTACGCATGAAATACCTCTTGATTTTGTCTTTGACGCGTCGCCCCGCCTGCACAAATCGCCCCGGCCTCTTTCTTGCGCGGGCTGGTTGACGACTTGCGCTTATCTGGATGCCGCCGCCTGCTGCGTTGCACAAGACCATTCCGCCGACCGTGGCATTCTCGTTCTGGAATGTGTCTTTTTTGCATCATAGTGTTTCTGGCGCTTGTCTCGGCCGCGGCAGCACCCATATAGTTTGGCGAATGATCGTCACGGCCGGTGCATGCTGAAGTTGCTTAAGTCACTCGTTTCCGGGGCGCGGGCAGAACCGCCTGCTCCGCCCACGCTGGTTCCTGCGGGCCAGCGCGTCTATGCGGTGGGTGACATTCACGGCCGGCTCGACCTGTTCGAGCAGATGATCTCCCTGATCGAAGCCGATGACGCCGCGCGCGGTGACCAGGGCCTGGTGAAGACCACCGTGATCCTGCTGGGTGACCTGATCGATCGCGGACCGGACAGTGCCGGCGTGATCGATACCGCCCGCGCCTGGGCGCAGCGGCGGCGCGTGCGCATCTTGGCCGGCAATCACGAGGAAATGTTCCTGGGCGCGTTCGAGCGCGACGAAACCCTGCGCCATTTCCTGCGCCATGGCGGCCGGGAAACGCTGCTGAGCTATCCGATTGATCCGGAAGATTATGCCCGGATGACGCTGGAAGAACTGCGCGCCGCGATGCCCGATTTCGTGCCGCAGGCCGACATCGCGTTCCTGCGCGGTCTGGAAGACCAGATCCGCATCGGCGACTATGTCTTCGTGCATGCCGGCATCCGCCCCGGCGTGGCGCTGGACGAACAGGTGCCTGGCGACATGCGCTGGATTCGCGGCGAGTTCATTGCCGACCGGACCCCGCGCGATTTCGCCGTGGTGCATGGCCATACCATCGTTGACGAGCCGGAGCTTTCGCCGCTGCGCGTCGGCATCGATACCGGGGCCTATGCCTCGGGCCGGTTGACCGCCGTGGGGCTGGAAGGCGCGGAGCGCTGGCTGCTGGTGGCGCAGGACGAATCGGTAGAGGCCACCCCGGGCTGACGGCGCCGGCCGGACCTCGCAACGTAAGGTGCATTTCGCCGCAAACCGCCGCTGACCCTGGTACAAGCGATTGCTTTGGCGCCGAATGTTTCGCACTTGCGCAAATTCTTTGCTGTTGTTGCGAAGCCGCCACAATCTGCACCATCGTTGCGCTGCGATGCTTACACTTGAAATGATTGGCAAGACTGCGTGGCTTTTCCTGAAGCATTTTGTCTTGAGCGCCAAAATCAAGTAAAAATTGCAGAAATTTTGTCATTTTCGTGTCACAAGAAACCGGTCAGGGAGGCCTGCCGGCGCGTGGAAGATTTGTGCCGGCGCCCTGCCATGCGTCGGGTCGTCTGATGGCAGCGGGGACGGACCATCTTTCTGTCGTTGCATCGCGGCGACTGATTACACGCAACGGGGACACCAATGCACCGCTCGCACTTTACTGCCGGCTCCATGCTGGCGCTGGGCATGGCTCTGGCCAGCACGCCCGCCTTCGCCCAGTCCACTGGTTCGGTCGATTTCGAACAGCAGGCCATCGTGGTCAGCGGCCGTGCCGCCAAGTCGGTGAACGGCGTTCAGCTGCCCGACACGCCCAAGGCCAAGCAGGTTCTCGACCAGACGATCATCGCCCACCAGACGCCGGGCCAGACGATCAACGACATCATCAACCTGGTGCCGGGCGTCAGCTTCCAGAACAACGACCCGTTCGGCTCGGCCGGCGGCAAGCTGTTCATTCGCGGCTTTGACAATACCCGCATCTCGCAGACGTTCGACGGCATGCCGCTGAACGACACCGGCAACTATGCCCTCTATTCTAACCAGCAGCTTGACCCCGAAATCATCGAGCAGGTCAACGTCAACCTCGGCACCACCGACGTCGACTCGCCCACGGCGGCCGCTTCGGGTTCGACCGTCAACTATCGCTCGCGCATGCCGACCGAAGACTTCCACGCGCGCATGCTGGGTTCGGTGGGTGATTTCAACTTCATGCGCATCTATGGCGAAGTTGACACCGGCAACCTGACGGCCTCGGGCCTGCGTGGCTGGATCACGGCCTCGAGCGCGACCAACAACGCCGTGTTCGGCGGTATCGGCAAGATCGACAAGAAGCAGTTCAACGCCAAGCTCTATCAGCCGATCGGCAGCAACGGCGACTTCATCTCGATCGCCGGCCACTACAACAAGAACCGCAACAACTTCTTCGGCTCGGTGCCGATGTGGACCGAAAACTACGGTTCGCGCGTGGTGGGCGGTTCGTCGGCCAACCGCTATCCGCTCAACGGTGACGAGCGCTTCTACCAGGAAGCCCGCTGCACCACCGCGGCGGCCAATGCCGGCGTTGCCGACGTGGCCAACTCGTGCGGCTCTGACTACGAATACCGCTACAACCCTTCGGACACGGCGAACGTGCGCATCAACACGCGCTTCACCCTGGCCGATGGCCTGGTGCTGACGGTCGATCCCTCGATCCAGTGGACCAGCGCGAACGGTGGCGGCACCGTGGTGGCGACCGAAGCGGCAGCGCCCAATGGCACGCTCGGCTTCAACGGCAGCAACTACTACTTCGGCCGTGACCTCAACGGCGACGGCGATCTGCGCGACACCGTGCGCCTGCTGGCGCCGAGCCAGACCAAGACCGCGCGTCTCGGCCTGCTCGCCTCGCTGCGTTACGACATCAACCCGAACAACACGATCCGCGTGGCCTATTCGTATGACCGCGGCCGCCACAAGCAGACCGGTGAACTGGGCAACCTCTACACCAACGGCTTCGGCGTGGACTACTTCCCGTCGGAAAACGCGCTGACCGACGCCAAGGGCAATATCGTCCAGAAGCGTAACCGCCTGTCCTACGCGATCCTGCACCAGGTCTCGGCGGAATATCGCGGCACGTTCGATGCGCTGTCGGTCAACATCGGCCTGCGCATGCCGTTCATGAAGCGCAACCTGAACAACAAGTGCTTCACCACCGGCGCCAGCGGCGGCGTGGCGTGCTATGCCACCTCGGGCGACCTGGCGACGATGGCGGCTGCCAACCCCTATGTCGTGACTGCAGCCGGCCTGCCGACCAGCGGCTGGGCAGCACCGCAGCAGCGCGTGTTCACCTACAGCAAGCCGCTGCCGACCGTGGGCTTCACGCTCAAGGTTGCGCCGTCGGCGAGCATCTTTGCCAACTATTCGAAGGGTCTGCAGGTGCCGGGTACGGACAACCTGTATAACTCGTTCTACTTCCCGCTGAACAATGCGGCGGCCAAGCCCGATCCGGAAACGACCGACAACTTCGATGCTGGCGTGCGCTTCCGTTCTGGCCCGCTGCTGGCACAGGTTTCGGCCTGGTACACGATCTACCAGAACCGTCTCGCCTCGGCGTTTGACCGCGATCTCCAGGTTTCGATCTATCGCAACCTCGGCCGCGTGGACAAGTATGGCTTCGACGGCTCGCTGGCCTATGCGCCGACCAAGGATCTCTCGTTCTACGTGTTCGGTTCGTACCTGCACTCGAAGATCCGCGACAACGTCGACGCCGGCACCTGCTCGGCGGCCAACGTGACGCTGGGCATGTATGGCTGCGCCACGGCCGGCACCCAGGCGTTCTACCAGACGGCTGGCAAGCGTGAATCCGGCGCCCCGGTCTACACCTTCGGTGGCCGTGTCGATGGTACGGTTGGCCCGCTCTCGCTGGGCGTGCAGGCCAAGCGCACCGGTCCGCGTTATGTGAACGACCAGAACCTGCCGTTCTACGTCAACAGCGGCGGCAAGCTGGAAATCTTCCCGGCCAAGACGCGCCCGTATACCGTCGTCGATCTCGATGCGAAGCTGGCCCTGTCGAAGGTTGCGGAAATGTTCAACGAACGCACCTTCCTGCAGCTCAACGTCACCAACGTGTTCGACGTGAACTATGTTGGCGGCTTTGACGGCACGCTGATCAGCCAGGCGACCAACGGCAACCCGATCACCTATGCGCAGCTCAGCCCGCCGCGCACGCTGATCGCGACGCTCAGCTTCGGCTTCTGATCCTTTCGGACAGAACTGGCAAAAAAGCCCGCCGTCATCCCTTGGGTGGCGGCGGGCTTTTCATTGTGGGGCGCCGCTGCGCCGGGATGCGCGCGAGGTGCGACCAGCCGTGCTGCACTGCACTATCCAGACCTGAGCCAACTGCGTCATTCTAGTCTTGGCCTAATGCGGTCGGGAACGGACGCCTGCTTTCGTCGTTGTGCTTTGCAGCAATGTTGTTCCGGTTGAATGCGTGATCCTGCGGCAAGAAGGGGGCAAGCCCTGCCTGCCAAAGATGTGATATCCGGCGGCTCGGCTTACACGCTGGAGGGGCCGTCTCCCGCCACCGGGAGGCGGCCTTTCCGCGACTATTGATAGACGCAGGTGTCGTACTGGCCGCGCACCACCGAGGACCGCGCGGCAATGGCATTGCCATGGCGGCGCACAAAGCCACTCGCGCCGGTTACTTCGCGCACCTTGGGCTGGGGGAAGGCGGCAGCGATTCGTGCCGCCTCGATCCGCGACAGGTGCAGCGCACCCTTGTTGTAATAGCGCTGGGCGCCGGCCTCCACGCCATAGGTGCCGATGCCGGTTTCCGCGACGTTGAGATAGACTTCCATGATTCGCCGCTTGCCCCAGATCTGCTCGATCAGCACGGTGAACCAGGCTTCCAGCGCCTTGCGGAAATAGCCGCCGCCCTGCCACAGGAACACGTTCTTGGCGGTCTGCTGGCTGATGGTGGAGCCGCCGCGAATCCGGCCGCCCTGCTGGTTGCGTTCGAATGCCTGGAGCATGGCGGCCTGATCGAACCCGTGATGCGTGCAGAACCGCGAATCCTCGCCCGCGATCGCTGCGTCGACCATCGTGCGGTCGATGCGCGTGAGCGGCGTCCAATCCTTGGTCACGCTGTTGCCGTCCATCAGCATCGTGGCGGTGATCGGCACCGGCACCCACTTGTAGATCAGCACCCACAGCACGCTGCCGACCAGGAACACGACGATGGCGCGGCCCAGCCACCAGCCGAGCCGCCAGGCCATGGAGCGTTCCTGGGACGGGCGGGAGGGCATGAGGTGCTTGAACATGCCCGCCTTATGCCGCGCTGCGGAATGGCAATCAATCCGGCGGCGTCACGCGATGCTTCCAGTGCGCGAGAGGGCGCAAGGGGGCGCAAACTTTTGGGCAGGGCGTTGCCATCGGCAGGGCCACCCCCCACTTTGCACGCGACAGAAAAAGGATCGCCTTCATGAAAACCAGCGGCAACACCATCCTCGTCACCGGCGGGGGCAGCGGCATCGGGCGCGCATTGGCCCAGGCCTGGCATGCGGCGGGCAATACCGTCATCGTCACCGGGCGCACGCTGGCGACGCTCGAAGAAACCGTGGCCGGGCGCGACAGGCTTCACGCCATGGCGCTTGACGTGACCGACGCCGCCGCAGTCGCCAGCTTTGCTGCCGAAGTGACCGCGCGCTTTCCCGCGCTCAACGTGCTGGTCAACAATGCCGGGATCATGCGGTTCGAGGATCTGCGCGGCACGCGCGACCTGGCCGATGCCGAGGCCACCGTGGTCACCAACCTGCTGGCCCCGATCCGCCTGACCGATGCCCTGGTCAACCACCTGGCGCAGCAGGCCGATGCGGCAATCGTCAACGTCACCTCGGGCCTGGCATTCGTGCCGCTGGCAGCCGCCCCGACCTACAGCGCGACCAAGGCGGCGATGCATTCCTATACCCAGTCGCTGCGCGCGCAACTGGCCGGCCAGGTGGAGGTGATCGAACTCGCCCCGCCCGCGGTGCAGACCGGGCTGACGCCGGGCCAGGAAACCCGCGACGGCTATCTGCCGCTCGATACCTACATCGCCCAGGTTATGGACCTGTTTTCGCAGGTGCCCACGCCAGCGGAAATCTGCGTGCCCAACACGCTGGCGTTTCGCCATGCCGAGCGCGACGGCAGGTTCGACGCGCTGTTTGCCCAGCTCAACGGGCACTGAGCCGCCGCCTTGCGCTGCGCACGATCTTCATCGCTTTGAACGGAGCTACCAGACGATGACCAAGTTTCTGCACACCATGATCCGGGTGACCGATCCTGATGCAACGATTGCGTTCTTCAACCTGCTCGGCGTGGAGGAAACGCGCCGCTTTTCCAGCGAGCAAGGCCGTTTCACGCTGATCTACCTGGCTGCGCCGGGCCAGGATTACGAAGTGGAACTGACCTACAACTGGCCGGCCGAGGATGGCAGCGCCGAAGCCTATGCCGGCGGGCGCAACTTTGGCCACCTGGCGTTCCAGGTGGAGGATATCTACGCCACCTGCCAGACGCTGGCCGATGCGGGGATCACCATCAACCGCCCGCCGCGGGATGGGCACATGGCCTTTGTGAAGACGCCCGACGGCATTTCGGTGGAATTGCTCCAGAACGGCCGCCTCGATCCGGCCGAACCCTGGGCCAGCATGCCCAACACCGGCACCTGGTAAATCCACGGCATTGATCAGGGCGCGCCCGCCGGCACCGCCAGGGCGGGCGCGCTGACATCCAGGGCCCAGTCGCGCAAGGACAGGGCATAGGCCGTCACTTCGCTGCAGGCCTGCACGTCGTCTGGGGATACCATGATACCAGCGGCGGGCAGGCTTTGGCGAACGCCGGCAGCGCCGGCCGCGGTGCCGGCAGCGGCTGTGCCGCCTGCACCGTCAACGGGTGCCGGCCGCAGGCGGTGAGCGACAGCAAAGCGAGCAGCGGCAGCGCGTGCCGCTTCCAGTTCCAGATCATGGTGTGCCTCCTGGTTGCGGGCAAGTTGGCGATAGCGTTCCGCGTCGCGCGCCAGGGCGGCTTGCGCCGCGGCCTGGGCCGCGCGCTGGGCAGCGTGATAGCGGGCGGCCTGGCTGGTAAGGTCTTGCGCGCGCAGGCGGGCCAGCGTGGCGAAGTGGTGGCAGGCGAGCGCGAGCAGCGCCATGCCGATCCACGGCGCCAGGCGTCGCAGCACCGGCAATATCCAGGCGAGCGCGATCACCGCACCACCGCCACGCTGTCGGGCACGATCGCGCCCAGGCGCGCGAGGGCACGGCTGCGGCGCAGGCTGCGCCATTGCCCATCGGCAATCGGCAGGAGGATGGCAGCGAGCGCGGCGACCAGCGTGGCGCTGTCGTTGGCGAGCCAACCACGCCCGACGGCAAAGGCCACCAGCGGCGGCAAGACCTGTCGCACCAGCACCGCGATCTGATAGGGCCGTGGCGAGGCGGGAATTTCCAGCGGGGCATGGTCGATCACAGCAGCAATCCCTTGGCGCGGGCAACCAACCGGCGGCGGCTGTCGATGCCGTTGCTGCCGCCGTTGATGCGATGGGTGATGACATCGTCCTGGCCGGCATCGGCCAGATCGGAGAGATGGCGGGCCGTCCAGAACGCGCAGGCCGTGCGCACGGCGATATCGGGCTGGGCGGCCAGGTCTGGTTGTGCTTCCAGCGGCAGGTCGAGCGCCTGGCCCATCGCCCGATAGACCGCCCGCCCGGTGATCTGGAACAGCCCGCGCCCGCGATAGGCAAAGCCATCGCCAGCGCAGGTGTTGCCCAGGTCAAGCCGCCCTTGGTAGCCGGCCTGCGTCCGTGTCGGCCCCCAGATTTCCACCAGGGTGCGAAAGCCGCCGCTTTCATGGGCGGCCTGGCCCAGGAAATTGGCGAGGCGGGCAGCGCTCTCCATCAGTCCCGCCGCCGGCAGATGGATCGCGGCGGCAGCGCCCAGCGGGCGCAGTGCGGCCATCGGCCGTCCGGCCACGGCCGCCAGCAGCGCTGCCATCGTGCGGCCACCCGCCAAGCCATCGGCCGCACCGATAGCGTGCCCGGCCGCGATCAGCCGCTTTTGCAGCTTGGTCACATCGATCATGGTATGGTTTTCCCGTTCAGCGCGACAGCGCGCTCACACCCCAGGCAACGATGGCGGAAAGCGCGCTCGCCAGGGCGGTGAGGGCGGCATAGGCGCCGCGCCGCGCGCTTTCGCGGGCCTCGATCTTGGCCAGGCGCGCATCGATGCGTTCCAGCGCGGTGGCCATGCGATCGAGGCTGTCTTCCATCGCGTCGAGCCTTCCTTCCATGCGCCCCATGTCGCGGTGCAGGTCTTCCTGGCTGGTCATCGGCATGCCTCCATGGGCGTGGCGGGGGCGGGCGGGGAGGGCAGAGAGGGGGCGGCCCGCGTCACAGGTACGAGACCTCCGCTTCCCAATAGAGCGTGGTGGCAACGCCTGGCGCCGTGAAGTTGGCGTTGAAGCTGGTGCTGCCCAGTGCCGTCGTGCCGACCGATGGCTTCCAGGTGTTGTCCGACAGCGTCCAGTAGATGACCTTGTTGGGCGTGCCGGCAAGGCCATGGTTGATCACGGCATAGGTGTCGGTCGCGGCCACGGCCACGCTGCCCATCGCGCGCAGGCGCCCGGCAGAGGTGGCCGCCATGTCGCCGATGTTCTTGTCGGTGAAGCGGTTGCGCGTGATGCCGTTGGCGAAGGGCGCGCTCAGCGCTTCGAGCACGTTGTTGTGCGAAAACCGGCCCATCGCGCCGTCGGTCGCGCTGACCCCCTGCAACAGGTAGCAGCCGGCGAAATCTGCGGCGTTCTTGGAATAGTCCTTGCCATAGACCGCCACGCCAAAACGCAGGAAACTGCACCCGTAAAAGCTCAGCCGCGAGGTGTCATAGCCGTCGCTGGCGCCGATGAAGCGGTTGCCATCGAAACCATACCAGACATCTTCGAAGAAGCAGGAATAGACGCTCAGCCGGTGGATCGCGCGGCTGTCGCCGCTGGCCGCGTTCTTGACGGCAATCGCGCTGACGCGGCGCGTGGCGTCGTTGGGAATGCCCAGGAAATGGCAGCCCCGCATCGAAAACTCGAAGATGCCGTAGTTGTTGCCCAGTTCCTTTTCCACCTGCACGCACGACAGCGGCAAGGGGTTGGGCGGGTTGACCAGCTTGCCGATGTAAAACAGGCAGTCACTGAAATGATAGTGGTCTTCGTTCTGGATGCTGGACCACTGCAGCCTGATCCACACCGCGCGATAGTTCACGTTGATCTTGACGCGGCGCAGATAGACCCACTGGGTCCAGCGGCATTCCAGCCCGGTCACGTCATTGACCGAGGAATACATGCTGATTTCCACGTTATCGAGCGTGGTCTCGTCGCAATAGTCGAGCGTGACGATCGAGCCGGAATGCCCATCGGCCGGCAGGAACGAAAGATTGACCAGCTTGACGCCGATCGCCTTGGTCCCGGCCTTGGTCACCCGGCCATTCACCATGGTGCTGTCATCGGCAAAGCCGATCACCAAGCGCGCGCTGTTCTTGCCCTGCAGGCGGCAGCCCGCGCCGCGGATCGTGGCGGAATTGGCCGTGATGCGCTTGTCGGTGGTATAGGTAAACACACCGCCGGGCACCTCCAGCGTGCGGCCGGCGGCCGCGTTGAGCCAGGCAAAGGCTGCCGTCATCGCCGCTTCAGCCTGGGCATCGCTGACGCTGCCATCGCCCGGGTTGCCGAACCAGGTGAGGTTGGCAACGGCCGGACGCACTGCGGCGCGCACCCACGCCCCGTTGGCGCCGCTCGATCCCGTCGATGCCGGCACATAGAACGCTTGCGCCGGATCGGCCGCGACGGCCGCGGAAAGATCGGCCGGCGACCAGTAGAAATAGCCCTGGCGCCCCGGCTCGAGCAGATAGACCATGACCGAGCGATTGGCCCGCGCGGCCAGCGCAGCGCGGGTTGTGCACGGCACGATGGTTTCGTGCAGCATGCCGCCACCGGGCATGCCGACCAGCGTCGCGCCCTTGTTGGCATCTGTGCTGGCCATGTCGGCGCGCAACAGCGCATCGCCGCTCACCGCATCGGCCAGCACCGCGGTGCCGTCGATCGGGGAAAAGGCAAAGTACTTGCCCTTGCGCTTGGCCGCAGCCGGCAGTGTTCCGGCGTTTTCGCCCAGGGGAATGCGCATGCACCGCTTGAGATCGCGCGACAGCGCCTGGTCGCGCAGCGCGGCGCGATCGTTGGCCAGGTTGACGGGCGCGGCCAGCCAGGCCGATCCGTTTTCGAATGCGGTGGTCTGGGTGAAATCGGGATCGAGCCACACCACCAGCTTGCCGGGTCCGGGCGCCACGGCAAAGGTCACCGTGCCGCCGCCACCTTCGTACAGCTCCACGCTATAGCCATCGGTGATCGGCTGGTCGTCGAGCAGCACGGCCACATCGCCGGTGTCCTGCGCGGTGAACGTGAAGGGAAACGAACGCGTCACGCCATTGGCGCTGAATGGCCCGTCAAAAGCGTTGGTGGTGGAAACGGCCATGGCAAACGATGTCCTTGCAAGGCGCGCGCCACCGGCCGCCGGGCAAGGGCGGGGCAGCAGGCACGCTGACGATCAGGATGAAGCGGAAGAAAGGGGGGCGTTCAGCCGATCCGGGCGCGCACGGCACCATACTGGCGCGCGCCAGACAGCACCGACTGGCCCATGTCGACCAGGCCGCTCATCAACGCGGTCTGGCCCTGGGCAGAGGCAGCGCTGGCGCGCCCCATGGCAAAGGCGGCGCCGGCATCGGCCTCGCGCATGGCGCGCGCACCCTGCGCTGCCAGATCGGCAACCTGGGCATTGCCCGTCAGGCGCGTGCTGGCCACGGCATCGGCGGCGGTGCCGAATTCGACGCCCACGCCACCGGCGGCCGCGGCCACGCGCTGGCGGCCTTCATCGGCGGCCATCTGGCGATACTGGTCCTGGATCGCGCGGGCGGTTTCGGTTTGGGCATCGCGGCTGGCGCTGCGCTGCAGGTCAGCCTGGCGCAGCGCGACATCGCGCTGGTACTGCGCCTGGTGGATGGCGCTGATCGTGCTGATGCCTTGGCCGGCCACGGCCAGGCCAGCGGCAAAGATGGGAAGGGCAGGGCCGCACATCAGGTGTTCTCCTGTTGCAGGAAGGGAAAGGTGGGGCGCTGGCGGGCGAAACGGCGAAACGCCACATCGCCCACGCGCACGGTGTCTTGCTCCACGGTGAAACCCCAGCGTTCGAGCAGGCGGATCGCCCTGGCGTTGTCAGCAGACACTAGGTTGGCCAGCACCGCGCTTGAATCGTGCATTTCCGCCAGGATCGCCGGGCCCAGGCGCACGAGCGCGCGGCCGTGGCGCCATACCTCGTCGGTGCCCAGGAACCATGGCACGCCGCGCCCGGCCACGGCGCATTCGACCACGACGCCAAACATGGCGTGGGGCCGTCCGCGCACCAGCGCGGTCCAGCAGCGGCGCGATGCGATCAGGCCATGGCGCAGCGCCGCCTTGGGCTCGCGTCCCATGGCGCGGCATTCGGCCTGGTCGATCGCGCGCATGTGCCGCGCCAGAAAGCCGATATGGCGCGGGCCGGCCGGCACGATGCTGAGATCATCGGGGCCTCGCCCGGTCATCCGCCCACCACCGGGTCGATCGCCACGCCCAGCAGCGTGAACGGCAGGGGCGCGTTCTGGCGGATCCAGATGGCGCAATCATCACGCGCGCGATTGTCGAGATTGACGAGGTATTCCCCGTTCATCAGCGCATCGGGGGCGTTCCAGGCCTCGTCGCGCCGCGATTTGACCGGGAACAGGTGATCGGCATCGATGCCGGCGGTGATCTGCCGGGTATCGGCCAGGGTCAGCACGGCCTCGCCTGCCTGGCAGATGCGGCCCACGCTGCTGCCCGCGCTGGTTGACAGGCGCATCGGCAGGGTTTCCACATCCACCTGATAGGGAATGCCGAAGATCACCTGCGTGGCCCCGCCCATGCCCGGCGGCAGGTCGATCGTGCCATTGGCCACGGTCAGCCCGGCAACGGCCACGCCATCGACCAGGCCGGCAATGTCGCTGCGCCCCTCCAGGTGCCACAGCCCGGTAAAGCGGGTGCGCGGCGCATCGAACTGGCCCCGCACCGCGCAATCGAGGTAGCAGGCGTCCTTCACGTCCGACCAGGTCTGGCTGGCCATGCGCTCGACAAAGCGGCGGGTCTCGCCGCCGATCACGCGTTCCACCACCAGATAGACGCGGTCTTCCCCGTCCTCGGCGATCGCGCAGACCGACAAGACCCTGCCGTCGGTTTCGCACAGGGTCCACCCCCACACGTTCTGCTCCTGCTCCCAGGTGAAGCAGGCCAGCTTGCCGTCTTCGCGCACGGCCCAGATCACGCTGCGCGGTTCCTGGGCATAGCACCACGAGACGATGCCCAGCCCTTCGAAGAAGTGCGGCGAGAAGATCGAGACGTCGTTGGATTTCAAACCATCGATGGTGAAATCATAGCCGATCGTGCGCACCGTGCGGCCCACACTGGGCTGGTAGAACACGACATTGTCGATCACCAGGGGCGGAAGCCGCGACGATCCGCGCCCGATCTGGCGGCGGGTGGCGGGTGCGCGCGTTGCGTCCAGCACCCCGCCCGACCCATCGCCATCGATGTGAAACACGCTGTCCGATGTCAGCGCCAGCAGGCTGGTGGTGGTGACCAGCTGGTTCACCGAATTGACCCGGCCGGCCACGATGGTGAAGGCCATGGAATCATCGGCCCGCAAGGGCCGCGATCGGTCCATGTTCTCCAACTGGCCGCTGCGCGTGGCCCAGATGCCATGCGGCACATTGCGCGTGCGCGCCCAGATCGCCCGCTGTTCGAACAGGGTGATCGTCGAGGGATAATCGTCCGGCCCGGCAAAGGGATTGGCCGCCTGTGGCGGTGCGCGATCGAGCGCGGGGGCGATGTTGTCATCGCGAAACGTGGTGCTCTGGGTCGTGCCGATATAGCCGAAGAACTGCGAATTGTCGGCCTTGTAGACGTTGTAGCGGGTTGCCCCGGCCACGGCGGGCCAGCTGATCGTGTTGTAGTTGCGCTTGAGCGAGAGGTCGTTGGTGGCGGTGGCCTGGCTGCTGGCGCGGCTTTCCATGCCGGTGTCATCGTTCACCGCTGTCACGCAATAGCTGGCGCCCTGTGGGAAATAGGCGGCATTGCCATTGCTGCTGTCGGTATTGGCCACCGTTGCCGCGGCGCCGCAACTGGTCGGCGCGGCCATGGTGGGGGCAAAGGTGACGTTGCGAAACGACCAGTCGGTATGCCCGGCGCGCACCAGCTTGGCCGGCGCATGGTCGATGTGGGCCAGATACATCGTATCGGCGGTCTGCTCGAAATCGAGCTCGGCCAGTTCCACCCCGTTGTAGGGCGAACCAACCTTGTAGATGCGTGCGCCGCCCATCAGTACCAGGCCTTTCCGCCAAATTGGCCCGAACCGCCGAAATAGATCGCCGGGCGGGTGGGTGCAGGGTTCACGGGCGGCACCACCGGCGGGGCCGGGGCCGCGGGCGGCGCGCTGCGGGTGGTGCCGCCGCTGCAGCCGGCAAACGCTGCCACCGCGCGGGTATCGGCATCGATGCGGAAATGGCTGGCATCGATGACCGCCACCACCGTCCAGGCCCGCCCGTTCAGCAGGGCGCCCATCTCACCGGCGCAGCCGCTGATGTAGAAGCGGTCGCCCACGGCAAAGCCGTGATAGGCCACTTCCACCAGCGCCTGGCTGGCGTTGCTGATCGCGGTGATCGCCAGTTCTTCTTCCAGGATGCGCCCGCCACCGGCGCAGGGGCTCATGTATCCCTGGCCCATTTCCAGGGCATAGGTCTGGCTCAAGGAAAACTGGAACGGCACCAGCCGCACCGGCTGCGTCGGATCGAGCACTTCGGCCACCAGTTCGGTGCCCGGGCGCTTGGCGATGCCCCCGTACTTGAGCACGATGACGTTGCGCGCCTTGCGCAGGGCAGTGCCCCAGGCGTCCACGTCGAACCGGCCATAAAGCTGCGGGCCCAACTCGCCACGGCAGAAATTGGCTTGCGCCGTGCGTGCGCCGATCATGCCGGATATCCCGGAAACGACAGGCCCGCGCGCGCCATTTCCGCCTCGCTGACATAGCGCGCGGGGCGGTCGCCGCGCTTGTTGGCTTCTTCGGCAATCGCCCGCATCCGCGCCAGTTCGGCCGCGCGAGCCAGGGCCTGGGCGGCGGTGGCATCCTTCTTCACCGGCAGTGCCAGGCGCGCGGCCAGTTCCAGCTCGAACGCGCGCGCCACCAGGGGGGGCAGTTCGGGCGCGGTCACATTGCTGCGCACATAGACCAGCGTGGCATTGGCCACGTTGGTATAGATGCGCCCCGCTTCATACAGGAATGCGAGCGGCACTGCCTCCTGCAACGGAAAGGAAAATGGGCCGCTGACCGGCAGGCTGTCGGCATCGTCCTGCGCCGCGCGCACGGCGATCGGCTGCGACAGGTTGGTCGGCGCGGCATAGGCATGCAGCCATTCCGCCGGCCGGTCGTTGGCGATCTCGGCCAGTACGATCCGCGCACGGGCCCAGGGCCAGGGCGCCCATTCCGCCAGTTCGGCCAGCAGGGGCTTGGCAAAGCGGTTGGCTTCGCGTGCCTCGATGCTGCCTTCGGCAAAATCGGCGATCTGCCCGGCGGCAATCTGCGCCAGGGCGCGGTTACAGATGTCGATCAGTTGGGCCATGGGCTTGTCCTTGCGACCATCACGGTTTCATGGGGGGCGCAGCACGCGGCGGCTGCAGGCGCGGGCCGGCGGCAATGCCGCCACTTGCCCGCGCCGATCATCACGGGGCAGGTATCAGGCCGCCGGCGTCTGCCAATCGGGCGTGCCGACATAGCTGAAGGCATCGGTGCCGAAGTGATCCCGCGCCAGGGCCCGGGTAAAGCCTTCCTCGCCGGGCTTCAGGTCCAGCCCATCGTCGAACAGATCGCCGATGGTGTCGTCGTCGCGGCGCCAGATTGCCATGGATCGCTCTCCTTCAGGCGTAGTGGATGTTGAGGCACAGGATGTCCCCGGCGGCGAGCGCGGTGGTGTCGCTGTCGGGCGCGGCGCCGGTCAGGGCAAAGGCCAGGCCCGCGCTGAAATAGAGCGCGGTCTGGAAATCGATGTCGAACGGCGCGGACGGGGCCAGGTAATAGGTCGCCACCGGCGTATCGGTGCCCACAGTCGGCGCCGATGCCTTGTTGTAGAGCTTGAGATAGCGCGCAGCGGCGCTGGCGTTGTGGCCGCGTACGCGGAACAGGTCGGCGCCGCTGGTCTTGACGCTGGTGGCGTTGGTCGTCGCCGCGGCCGACAGCAGCCGGTTGGTGCTGGCGGGCTTCTTCGCCTGGTCCCAGGTCGCGCCGTTGTGCTGCATGCCAAAGCTGGCCACGGCGAGTGCATAGGACGGGTTGGTCGTGCCGTTGGCCGGGGCGATGGCGGTAAACGCGCTGCCCGCCGCGCTGAACAGCGTGACCGCCAGTGCGCCCTTGTTGGTCAACTGCATGTTGCCGCGCTGGCCATCGGCGAGCGTTGGCAGCGTGGCACTATAGACCCCGCCCACCTTGACCGGATTGCCCGCGTCCGCCGCGCCGGCGGCCACGTTGCCCAGGCTGGCGACATTGCCCGATACGCCGCCGGAATGGCCCACGGTCACGGCCAGGTTGGTGCCGCCGGGGGAGCGGACCCACACGTTGGCGGCATTGCCCACGATCGTGCCGCGCGGGTTGATGGTCACGCCGGCCAGGTCGCTGGCCGGGGCGGTGGCGCCGCCAAAGCACACCTTGACCGGCTGCTGGCCGGTGTTCTGCAACAGCACGTCGGCGTTGGCGGCGGCGGTAAGCGTGGCGGCAATGTCTTGCCAGGCGCCGTTGGCGGCAAAGCTGCTCTGGGTGGCGGCTGCCATCTGCATCTCCTTGGTAACGGGTTCTGACGGGCAAGGCCGGGTGCGGGTTGGCGCGCACCCGGCTGCAGGCCTTACTGGCCGCCCACGCCCAGGTTGGTCTGGCGGCTGGCCACCACGGCGGCGGTGATCTTGCCGGCCGTGGCATTGCTGCCGCCCACGGTGTAATAGAGGCGCAGGTAGCGGGCGTTGACGCCCTCCTCGATGCTGCCGGGCACCTTGAACTGATAGCCGGCAACCAGGCTCGCCAGCGGCACCACGGCGCCGGCGGAAACCGTGGTCCAGGTGGCATTGTCGGGCGAAACCTGCACGCCCACCTGCAGGTTGGTCAGCCCGGCAAAGGCCTGCGTGACGGTCACTGCCAGATCCAGTTCGGGACCGCGGCCCAGGTCGCGGATCAGCGCGGCATTGGCGCCAAACGGCGTGCCGGTGGTGCCAAGGTCGATGACATTGGCCGACGCGGCCGAGGCGGTTACTGCCTGGGCATCGCTCAGCAACAGCGAATTGTCGAAAATCATGCGAAATTCTCCGATTTGAGGGGGCGCTGCGGCTTAGGCGACCAGCGCTTCGTTGGTGACGAGCGCGTCGGTTTCGCGGATCGGGATGCCGCGCCAGGTCATCACTTCCTCGCCCTGGATTTCCATCGGCGTCAGGCGCACGAAATTGTCCACGCCGCTGCGGCCGTTGCTGGTTTCGGCGTCCAGCGCTTCGAGCAACACGCGGTTCATATAGATCACGGTGCGGCCCGGGCTGACCTGGCCCTCGCGCTCCATGTGATAGGCGCGGCGGCCCTGCAGCTTGTAGTAAAGCTTGCGCAGCAAGGGGTTGAGCGCGACCGTCCCGGCCACCACGTCGGACACGTCGATGTTGGCGATGCGCCCGTTGAAGCGCCAGTCCTTCACGCACAGCCCCATGTGCTGGGTGAACTTCTCTTCCTTGACGTAATAGGGGTTGCCATTGCCATCGAGCACGCGCTGGCGGCCCATGTCCTCGCGCTGCACACCGGCCGGCACGGCATCGGGCACGATCACGCTGGTCTGCATGTCACCGTGGGTGACGAACCAGATCGAGGCGTTGTCCGCCTGCACGCCGCCCGCGTTGACCACGTTGGGGTTGGCCAACGAGTTGTAGCGCGGCGCCAGGCCGTGGAACTGCTTGCCGTTCACCTTGACGTCGGAATACCAGATCGCGCTGTCCACGGTCTGGGCGATCGATTCCAGGAAGCCCTGGCCTTCCACCAGGCGCAGCTTGGCCGCTTCGGCGGGCTTGAGGTTGAGCAGCCGCTCGTCCACCGAAGACAGGCCCTCGACAAAGCCGGTGGTGTCCTTGACTTCGGTATAGTTGCCCTTGGACTGGGCGATGCCCTGATAGAGCGCGCCCCACGAAACGCTGGGCAGGCCGGTGCGGATCGTCGAACGATGCTCGGTGCCGCTGTTGCAGGCCACCACGTTGGCATCCTTCATGAAGGGCGTCAGCTGGGTCAGCGCCTCCACCACATCGCCCAGGCCGTCGCCGCCGGCCTTGAGCACGTCGATCAGGTTCCAGTAACTCGAGCCGAGAATGGCCATGAAGCTATCTCCTTAGTTCGCTTCTTGGGGGTAGAGACGTTCCCAGACGGGGCGCTGGCTGGCGCTGCCGGCATGGGCACGGGCAAAGCCGCTGTCCTCGCTGAGCAATTGGCCCAGGCGGCGGAACGCGCGGATCATGTCGGGGTGGTTGCCAAAGCCGCTGTCGGCCAGCGCCTGGCGGAACGGATGCCCTTCGCCAAAGCCCAGGGCGTCAAGGCCGCGCGCGGCCAGGTGCTCGCTTTCCGCCCGGCGCGCGCCGCCGATTTCGGGATCGGCCGCAAACTCTTCGGCCCAGGCCCGCTTTTGCGAGGCCGCAGCATCGGCAAAATGGCCCAGCAGCGCATCTTGCGTGCGCTGCATCACCCCTTGCGCCAGCGGCAGCAGCTTGCCCGCCTGCTCGTTCGACAGGCCCAGCTCGCGCAGCACCGGATCGGCGCTCTGCAGCAGCTGGGGGTCGATCGTCAGGCCATCCAGCGCCAGCTCATAGCGTTCGGGCGCGCCAGCCGGGGGGATGGGGGCCGCGGGGCTGGGGGCCGTGGCAGCAGGGGCAACTGCCGGTTCAGCGGCGCCCGGCGGGGGAAGCGGACCGGCGCTGGCCGGTTCCGCGCTCGGCGCTGTCGTCGGCGCCGTCTGGGTCGGGAAGCTCGTCGTATCGGGTGCGGGGATGGGGTCGCTCAAGGCGGTGTTCCTTTGCACAGAGGGCAGCATCGAGCACGGCCTGCAAGGTCGTCAGGCCCAGCGGGTCCTGGGTGCGAATGGCCTGTTCCTGGCCGCGATGGGCCAGCGCGATCAGGTCGAAACCCAGGCTGCGCCGCACTTCGAGGAAGGCGAGCAGGGCGCTGTCGGCCCCGCTGGCCATGGCCTGTTGCCCCAGCAGGCCGGCACCTTGAATCGCTGCGTGCAGGAAGCGGCGAAATTCGGGGCGGGCGATCAGGAAGGCGGCGTCGGTTTCGGCCAGGCTCACGGCTGGATCAGCCGCTTGAGCAGGTTTTCGCCGCCCACGTCGGCGCGCGAAAGCAGCTCGGCCGCGGCCGCCGCGTCCTTCATGGCCGGCACCATCTGGGTGATCTGCGCGGCGGCTTGCGCGGCGTGGCTGGCCTCCAGCCGTTGCCCGCGCAGCTGCGCCACCTGCGCTGCCGGGCGCATGATCCGTGCCGGCGTGCCCGCCCGCCAGGCATATTCGTCCAGCGCCTCGTCGAAATCGATCTTGTCGAGCACGTCCGGATGGGCCGCGGCCAGATTGCCGACAAAGCCGACCACGCGCTCGATCTGGCCGATGCCGACCATGCGCTGCATCTGTTGCAGGATGCTCACGAACTCCACGCGCACGCCGCGCCCATGCAGCGCCGGGGGCGGGGGTGGCAGCATCCCGCCCCGGCTCATGATCGCAAAGGTGCGATCGATCGCCACCTGCAGCTTTTCATTGGCCACGCGCTCGATCACCGGGCCAAGCTGGGTCAGCTTCTCCTCGTTACGGCTGGCGATCTCCTCCACGTTGCGTGGCTGCACCCCGCGCATGTTGGTGATCGCGTTGAACAGGTCGGCAAAGCTCAGGCCATCGATCTGGCGCCGGCACTTGTCCATTTCCTCACCGATCGCGGCCACGGCCTGGTAGGGCATCTGATAGGGGATCAGCACGCCCTCGCGGTCCAGGCCCGATGCGGTCACCGTCCGTCCCGGCTCGCCGGTCAGGCGCACGCCGGGCGGCACGATCTTCTCGGGCTTGACCATCTGGTCGATCGCCTCGTTGCGGCGCTTGGCCTGCATCTGCAACTCGCGCAGCGCGGGCAATGCTTCCATGCCGGGGGAATGGCCATAAGTATCGCCACCCACCACGTCCCAGCGCGGCGCCCAGAACGGCTGCTCGTTATAGCCTGACACTTTCAGCAGGCTGTCCCCGCGCGCGCCGGCCTCCCAATAGACGCTGCGCCAGGCTTTCGATCCGAAGCGATGCGGATCGTGGCCCGGATCGGGCTCGATCGCGTGAAATACCTCCACCACGGTTTCGTACTGGCTGCGGTCATAGAGCGCGCGCACGGCCGGAGAGACCGCCTCGCCAAAGGTTTCCACGGCCTGACGCACGCTCATCGGGCAGGTGCGATAGAGCGTGTCGGGCACCAGCGCGTCAGACAGCGCGATCCAGTATTCGCCAAAGGTCAGGGCGTGGCACACCGCGCCGGCGTGCGGGTGCTCCACCATCACGCAGGCTTCGGTGCCGAACAGGCCCATTTCGCCATAGCCGGCCTTGGCCGCGCCATAGAAGTTGGTCGATGCCAGAAAGGCATAGATCCGCCGCTCGACCGCCGAAAGCCAGGCGCGCACGCCATCGGCCTCCATCAGGTCATCATCGGCGGTCTTGAGCGTGAACCACGGGCGCGATGCGCTCGACAGGCCCGAGGTCATGCCGTTGGTCAGCGTGCGGAACGCTTCGATGCCGTGGGGATCGAACAGCGTGCGGTTCCACTGCCGGCGCCGCGCGCCCGAGCGGTCCTTGCCGCCAGAGAGAAAGCGCGATCGCGCCGGCTGGGCAAAGCGGGCGATCTGCTCGGCCTCGGCCTCGTAATCCTGGCGCACGGATTTCATCCCCGCCAGGCGCGCCTCGCAATGGGCGCGGATCGATTTGGGATCAGCCAAGCGTGCCTCCCGAGCCAAGCGTGGTGGACGTAATCCGCGCGCTGCCGGTCAGCCCGAGGGGCGAAGTAACCATCCCGGCCAGAATCGCGCGCCGCCAGCGGGCATTGTCCATGGCGCCGGCGGGCGCCCCCTGGTCAGGCAGTTTCAGGGTCTGCCGCTCGGGCGTGGTGGGAACGGTGGGCGTGCTGCACATCTAGGCACCTCCATGAATGATGGTGCTTGTATGGCGGCCCGGCCTGGGGTTGAATCGCTGCCTGGGCCGCTCAACCGAGCTCGCCATAGCGCCCGGCGCCATCGTCTGCCCGCGCCTCTGGCTCCATCCAGGCGGGCAGGGCACGCGGGCCGACCGCCTCGGCAAAGGTGCAGGCCAGGGCATCGGCCCAGTCCGGGCTGGGCAGCCCGCGCCGCTTCATGTCGGGCTTCTTTTCCAGCTGCACGCGGGTATCGTCGGCAGCAAAGGAATAGGTCGGCCCAATCAGGTCGTCGCGCAAACGGTCGCTGTCGGGCACGGCGCCCTGGCCCAGCCAGGCCCGCATCCGCGTCCACATTTCCGCGCGCTTGTTGGCGGTGGGCACGCTCACCCCCGGCTCCAGCTCCGCCTCGCGGCCCTTGGCGCCAAACCACACCTCGATCACCGGCATGTCGCCCAGCAACTGGCGCAGCCGGTCGACCACCGCCGCGCCGACATTGCCGGCATCGACAAAGATCGCATCGGGGCGATGGCGCTGCGCTTCCAGGGCAATGTCGCCCGCCAGTTGCATAGCATCCACCCCGCGCCAGCTCTTCCACGCCCGGCTGCGCGCATCGCGGCCACTGCGGATGGCAAGGACGCTTTCATCGTCACCAAACCGCGCGCAGTCCACGCCAAAGATCACCGGATCGGTCGGCAGGCCGGGCGCGATCGGGCGCCGTCTTGCCGCCTCGGCCAGATCCTGCGGAATGAACTGCATCGAACTGCTCGACGGGAACTCGCCGCGCACGCGCACGCGCACTACATCGCTGTCGGCGCCATAGGCCGCGACGAGTTCATCCAGATAGCCGGTGTTGACGCCTTCCACCGTGCGCGCGTCGATCTGCGCGGTGCGCCACAGGTTGCGGTGCTTGGCAAAGCATTCGCGAAAGGCACCGGTGTTCTGCGTGGGGTTGCCGAATGCCAGCCAGATCAACTCGGTATCGGCATCGGTCAGCGCGCCCAGCGCCACTTCCCACACCTTGTCGGCAATGCCCGATGCCTCGTCAAAGATCAGCACGATCCGCCGGCCCATGTTGTGCAGGCCGGCAAAGGCTTCGGTGTTGTGCTCGCTCCAGGTCACCAGGTCGGCGCGCCACGATGGTCCGCGGCCCGGCGCGGTCGAGGCCAGCGCGCGCCGCGTCTGGGCAAACCAGTGCGCGGTCAGCGAAATCTGCGCCCATTTGGCAATTTCCGGGGCGGTCTTGGTGTCCAGCTGGCTTTCGGTATTCGCCGTCACCAATACGCGGGTATCGGGGCAGGTATCGAGCGCCCATTTGACGATCATGGCGACCAGCGCTGATTTGCCGATGCCATGGCCTGACGCCCGCGCCAGGCGCAGCGGCGTGTGGCGCGTTGCCGGATCGGCCAGATGCGCGCCGATCTCGTCCAGCACCGCGCGCTGCCAGCGGCGCGGTCCGGTCATGCCCGCCAGCGGCCCCTGGCCCCAGGGATAGACAAACAGGGCATGGCCCAGCGGATCATGGGTGAATGCGCCGATCGCTTCGGCCAGATCGCTTGCTGCTGCCGCCCTTTTCGCCATCATCGCCCTCTCAAAACCCGCGCCCGCGCCGCGGCCAGCCGCTCGCTCCAGTCCTGGCCTTGGCCCGGCTCGGTGCTTTCGCCGTATTTCCCCGGTGCCCATTTGGAGAGCAGTTTCAATCGCGTCTCCACGCGCAACCGCGCGCGCGCCACGTTGTCGGGGTTCTTGGCCACCGCCACGGTGCCGTCGGCCTTTTCCTTGCAGGTCACGTCGCCGGCATCATCGTCGGCAATCTCCAGGGTTTCCTCGGCAATGGCCTCGAACCCGGCCTCGCGCGCCAGGGCAAAGCGCCGGGCAAAGTCGCGGTCCTCCAGCCGCCAGCGCTGCACCAGGGCAGGGGCAATGTGATGCCGCCGGCACAGCTTGCGCAGCGTCAGGCCTTCGGCGAGTCCCGCCAGCAGCAGGTCTTCCAGCGCGCGATCGCGCATCGCCTTGCGCGGGCGCGGCATCAGCCCAGCACCTTGCCCGCCTGGTAGGGCTTGCGATCGCTGGGCCGCGGTGTCGCACTGGTCGGCAGGCTGCGGCCGCCGCTATGCGTGCCCTTGGGAATGTGCGGCAGGTCGGCGCGCATGTTGGCCGCGCGCGCGGTGCGTGCGCCCGTCGCCACGATTTCCACGATGCGAAAGCGCTGGAACCGCTCCACCTTGATAAAGCCCTTGCGTTCCAGGCGCTTGACCATGACCGGCCCCATCGAGCACGAGTTATAGCCGCACAGCATCTCGATATCGATGTTGCTGGGGCAGGGCAGCCCCGCCTCTGCCGCCTCGACCAGCGCGCGATAGGTGGTTCGCTCTGTCCAGGTCAGCCCGGCCAGCGAAACCTTTGCGGCAGCGGCGATGGCGGCGGAATCAGCGGTCTCAGACATCAGGATTTTTCCTTCATGGCATGCCTGGGGGCGGCGCGCGGTGGGTCGTGCTTGGGCCTGCTGTCCATCGACAGAGCATGCCCTCAGCGACGGGTCACGGTTCGAGATCAGTTGGTTGAGCGCGAATTTCCGCCGTCGATCGCTAGGTCAGAGGCTTGCCTCCAAGGCGATCAAGCAAAGCATCGCGAGGACATTGCGGTATAGGAAAAATCCTAAATATCCAGCCAAACTAGCGCCGAATCCGCGCAAAAATTCCTAAGCGCCGATTCAAGAAAAGGAAAAATCCTCTAGTCGCGTGGCACGTTCCCTGTCACGTCCTCCCCAGGTGCACCATGTCGGTTTCGAATCGCGCCCAGCCGTGCCCCGGCCTCCCGCCGGGGTGGAGCTGGTTCTGTGCCGGCCTGCCCGATGGCCGGCAGCATCGCTTCGGCTATGCCGCCAATGCCAATGCCGGGGCACTGCTGCGCCGGGCATGGGAAATCTGGTCGCCGGCCCGCACCGGTCCTGATGGTCGCTTCTTGGCTGCTGGCCTGGTCGTCGCGCCCGAACCTGCCGGCCTTTAGGCCATGGTCACGAAGATCTCGGCCACGATGACCCAGCCTGCATCGCTGTGGCGCCACTTGGCGCAATAGCGCCCGCTGGCGTAAACCGTGCCGCTATCGGCGTGGCGGCCCTGCCACTCTCCCTGTTCCAGGGCGATCGGCTCCACCGCTGATGCCTCGATCGTTCCCGGCGTGCGCAGATAGATGCTGCGCGGGCTGGCGGCGAACTCGCGTTTCCAGGCCTGGAGTTGCGCCTTGCGCCCGGCCAGCACGGCGCTGTCGCTGCCCGTCACCAGCACCACGTCGGGCGCCAGCAATGGCCCGATCGCGGCCAGGTCGGCCTCGGCCAGGGCCTGGTTGAAGGCGGCGCGGCGCAGGCGGATGGCAAGGTCGGCAAGGTCGGCAGGGTCGGCAGGGTGGCTCATGCCACGCTATCACCACGCCGGCGCCGCCGGGGCAACCACTCGTCGCGTTTAACCATGTTTCTGCGGGTTTTCCTGAAGCCCGCCTTAGGCTGGCGGGAAGGCGCGCCACGCAATCTGCGGCGCATGATCCGCCATGTCCCTCCCGAACACGTCAAGCTCGGCATGTTCATTTGCGGATTCGGCGGATCGTGGTTCGATCATCCGTTCTGGCGCACGCGTTTCGTCATCTCGACGGCTGACGACCTTGCCAAGGTGCATGGCTGCGCCGCTCCCTTCGTGATCATCGACGAGGCGCGTGGCGGCCGATACGAGGCGGACCGGGTCGCGCCCGCGCTGCCTGCATCCGTGGCGGGCGAACTGCGCGGGCCAGTTCGCCGGTGCCGGCGTGCCGCTCTCCCTCCGCCCGATCGCGCCGATGCCCTGATGCACAGCATCTCGCGCCAGCGCCGCCGCCAGGTCCAGAAAATGGTTGGCCAGGCGCGCCAGACGATGCGCGGCCTGTTCGACGATGCCCGCATGGGCCGCGCCGTGCGCATCGCCGATACCCATCAACTGGTGGAAGACATTGCGCAGGCCGTGGCCAGCAGCCCGCGTACGGTGATCGATGTCGTCCGCCTCAAGAGCAAGGACGAATACACCTTCGCCCATTCGGTGGCGGTGTGCACCCTGATGATCAACGCCGCCACGTTCCTCGGCCTTAGCGCAGAGGAAACCCGCGACTATGGCCAGGCTGGCTTGCTTCACGATCTGGGCAAGATCGGCATCCCGCAAGCCGTGCTGAACAAGCCGGCCAGCCTCACGCGGGAAGAATTTGCGTTCGTCCGCGACCATCCCGAGCATGGCTTCCGCCTGCTCGAGGCATCGGGCGATGTCTGCCAGATTGCACTCGATGTCTGTCGCCACCACCACGAGCGGCAGGACGGCAAGGGCTATCCCGCCGGCCTGCACGCGGGCGAGATCAGCCGCGCCGCGGCCCTCGGCGCGATCTGCGATTGCTATGACGCGCTCACGTCCGATCGTATCTACAAGCAGGCCTGGACGCCGGCCGAGGCGCTCGCCGCGATGTGGGGATGGGAAGGGCATTTCGATCGCGATCTGCTCTTTGCCTTCATGCAAAGCATCGGGGTGTTTCCGCCCGGCATGGTGGTGCGTTTGCGCAGCAATCGCCTGGCCTTGGTCCAGCCTGGGCGGCGCACGGATACAGGCCCCCGCGTGACGGCGTTCTTCTGCACCCGCGAACGCGAACCGCTTGTGCCGCAAGACATGCTGCTCGATGATGCCAATCCGCTCGACAGTATCGTCGGCCATGCCTGCGGCAATGAATGGGGCGTGCCGGATTGGAATCGGGTGCGTTGCCAGTTGTGGCGCGGCGCGGCCAATCCCCCGCAGCTGTAAGCATGACTGCGGAGTCGGTTGCCGGCATAAGCAAACTTTATGCAGCATATCGGCCATGGTGATGAAATATGAAAAATACCATTATGTTTTAAAAGGATATTTTTCAGAATTACAAAATTGCGATTTGCACGGCAAAATTGATTCCAAGCCGTCATGCCGTATTCTGTCGGGCACATAACGCCAGACAGAGGGCACGATGGCACCGGCTTCTTTCGATACGATCAACCCAGCCACGGGCGAGGTGCTCGCCACCATCCCCATCGCCGGCGCCGCCGAAATCGATGCTGCCGTGGCCCGCGCCCGCGCCGGGCAGCAGCAATGGGCCCGGCTGACCGGCACCGAGCGCGGCCGCGTGCTGCGCCGGGCAGTCGATATCCTGCGCGCCCGCAACGATGAACTCGCGCTGTTGGAAACCCGCGATACCGGCAAGCCGATCCAGGAAACCATCGCGGTCGACGTGCTCTCGGGCGCTGATTGCATCGAATACTATGCCAACGTGGCGGCCACGATCGCCGGCGAGCACGTCGATCTCGGCCCCGGCGCGTTCGGCTATACCCGGCGCGAGCCGCTCGGCGTCACCGCCGGGATCGGCGCATGGAACTATCCGTTGCAGATCGCCTGCTGGAAAAGCGCGCCCGCCCTGGCGTGCGGCAATGCGATGATCTTCAAGCCTGCCGAATTGACCCCGCTTACCGCGATCGAGCTGGAAAAGATCTATCTCGAGGCCGGTGTGCCCGAAGGCGTGTTCCAGGTCGTTCAGGGCTTTGCCGCCACCGGCCAGTTGCTCTCGCGCCATCCCGGCATCGCCAAGATCTCACTTACCGGAGAAGTCGGCACGGGCCGCAAGGTGATGGCCGACGCTGCCGCCACGCTCAAGCAGGTCACGCTCGAATTGGGTGGCAAGAGCCCGCTGATTGTGTTCCCCGATGCCGATCTCGACAATGCCGTCTCGGGCGCGCTCCTGGCCAATTTCTATTCGGCCGGTGAAGTCTGCTCCAATGGCACGCGCGTGTTCGTTCATGCCAGCGTCATGGATGATTTCCTCGCCCGGCTGAAAGCGCGGACCGAGGCGATGATCGTGGGCGATCCTGCCGATCCGGCCACCCATGTCGGCGCGCTGATCAGCCAGGCCCACATGGAAAAGGTGCTGGGCTATATTGCCAAGGGCCAGGCAGAAGGGGCTACCTTGGTCACCGGCGGCCATCGCGTGCTCGCCAACGGTTGCGACAAGGGGGCGTTCGTCGCCCCCACGATCTTTGCCGCCTGCAACGACGAAATGGTGATCGTCCGGGAGGAAATCTTCGGCCCGGTCATGGCCGTGCTCCCCTTCACCGACGAGGCAGAGGTGGTGGCGCGTGCCAATGCCACCGAGTTCGGCCTGGCCGGCGCGGTGTTCACCCAGGATCTCACCCGCGCCCATCGCGTCGTGGCCGCACTCGACGCCGGCACCTGCTGGATCAACACATACAATATCACCCCGATCGAATTGCCGTTCGGCGGGGTCAAGCAATCGGGCCTGGGCCGCGAAAACAGCCGCGCCGCCATCGAGCACTATACGCGCCTCAAGAGCGTCTATGTCGCCATGGAGCCGATCGATGCCCCCTACTGATGCGGCCCCGACCGACGAGGGTGCAGGCGAAACCTTCGACTATGTGATCGTCGGCGCCGGATCGGCCGGTTGCGTGCTGGCGAACCGCCTGACTGCCGATGGCCGCCATCGCGTGCTGCTGCTGGAATTCGGCGGCTCGGATCGCTCTATCTACATCCAGATGCCCGCCGCGCTGGCCTATCCGATGAACACCACGCGCTGGAACTGGCGCTATGAAAGCGAGCCGGAACCGCACCTCAACAACCGCCGGCTGCACTGTCCGCGCGGCAAGGGCCTGGGCGGATCGTCATCGATCAACGGCCTGGTCTATGTGCGCGGCAATCCACTCGATTTCGAAAGCTGGGAGGATCAGGGCGCGCGCGGCTGGGGCTATGCTCAGGTGCTGCCCTATTTCAAGCGCGCCGAAACCCGCGCCGAGGGCGGCAATGCCTATCGCGGCGGCGAAGGGCCGCTGTCCACCACCTATGGCACGCTCGACAATCCGCTGCACCACGCTTGGATGGAAGCGGCGCAGCAGGCCGGCTACCAGCCGACCGAGGATTACAACGCCTTTCAGCAGGAAGGCTTTGGCCGCATGGACATGACCGTGCGCAAGGGCGAGCGCTGCTCCTCGGCCAAGGCGCATCTCTATGATGCGGTCAAGCGGCCCAATCTCAAGGTGGTGCAGCATGCGCTGGCCACCCGCATCCTGTTCGAGGGCACGCGCGCCGTTGGCGTCGAATACGAACGCGGCGGCACGCTGCACACGGCGCGTGCCGGGCGTGAGGTGATCCTCTCGGGCGGGCCGATCAATTCGGTGCAATTGCTCAAGCTGTCGGGCATCGGCCCGGCCCAGGAACTGGCCAGCCACGGCATTGCCGTGCGCGCTGACCGCGCCGGGGTCGGCGCCAATTTGCAGGACCACCTGGAATTCTATTTCCAGATGGCCTGCACCCAGCCGATCACGCTGTTCGGCCACGCCAATCTGGTGGGCAAGGCCAAGGTCGGCCTGGAATGGCTGCTGCGGCGTACTGGCCTTGGCGCGTCCAACCACTTTGAATCCTGCGGTTTCATCCGCAGCCGCGCCGGCATCCGCTATCCCGATATCCAGTATCACTTCTTCCCGATGGCGATCAATTACGATGGCTCCTCGCTTGCCACGGAACACGGCTTCCAGGCCCACGTCGGGCCGATGCGCTCGAAAAGCCGGGGCACGGTCACGCTGCGCAGCGCCGATCCCCGCGAAAAGCCGGTGATCCGCTTCAACTACATGAGCCACCCGGACGATTGGGCCGAAATGCGCGCCTGCGTGCGCCTGACCCGCGAAATCTTCCAGCAGCCTGCCTTTGCGCCGTTTCGCGGCCGGGAAATCCAGCCCGGCGCCGATTGCGTCAGCGATGAGCAGATCGATGCGTTCATCGCCGAAAAGGTGGAAAGCGCGCTGCACCCATCGTGCACCGCGCGCATGGGCCGCGCGGACGATCCGCTGGCGGTGGTCGATCCCGAACTGCGGGTGATCGGCGTTCAGGGCCTGCGCGTGGTCGATAGCTCGGTCATGCCCTCGATCACCACCGGCAATCTCAACGCGCCCACGATCATGATTGGGGAAAAGGCAGCCGACCACATCCTCGGCAACCCGCTCCTGCCGCCGGCCAACGAACCTTACTACGTCCACCCCAACTGGGAAACGCAGCAGCGATGATCGGTGAAGACCCCGCGATAACCCCCGCGATGACGTTGGCTGCCCCCACCGGCGAACTGCATCGTTCGCTCGATTGGAAGGGGGCGTTCTGGGCTTCGTCGGGTGTTCCGGCGGGCGTGCTGCTCACCATGGGCGGCATTGCCGCCACCATCGGCCAGCCCAGTTGGGTGGTCTGGATCGCCTCGATCCTCATGGGGTTCATCCAGAGCTTCGTCTATGCCGAGATTGCCGGGCTCTATCCGCACAAGTCCGGCGGCGCTTCGGTCTATGGCGCGGCCGCCTGGCTGCCCTACAGCCGCTTTGTCGCCCCGATCTCCATCTGGGCCAACTGGCTGGCCTGGTCTCCAGTGCTGACGCTCGCGACCAGCCTGGCCGCCGGCTATATCATGGCCAGCCTGTTCGCGCCCGATGCGGCGATCATGACCTGGCAGATCAAGCTGGTCGATCTCGGCTTCGTGCGTCCGGGCCTATCGCTGCGCGTTAACGCGGTGTCGCTGATCGCCACGGCTTTCCTGCTGCTCACCTTCGCCTTGCAGCATGGCGGTGCGGCGCGGGCGGCCCATGCACAAAAGATCCTTGGCCTCGTGTGCCTCGCCCCGCTCATCCTGGTCGGGCTGATCCCGGTCTTTACCGGCAATCTCCCGCGCGCGCATCTCTTCCCGCTGCTGCCCATGCTGCGCGATGCCGCGGGCCATGCCGGCTTTGGCAGTTGGAATGGCTATGGCCTGGTCCTGCTGATGGGCGCGATGTTCGGCGCCGGGTGGTCCACCTACGGCTTTGAAACGGCGGTGTGCTACACCCGCGAATTCCGCAATCCCGCCCGCGATACGCCGCGTGCGATCATTGCCTCGGGCGTGCTGTGCATTCTCGTCTTCGCGCTGGTGCCGCTGGCGTTCCAGGCTTCGCTTGGCCTTGATGCCATGCTTTCGCCATCGATCTACGATGGCTCCGGCGTGGCCCAGGCGCTGGCCTCGATCGTCGTCAAGGGGCTGGGCCTCGTTGCCTCCAGCCATGCCGGCGTGCTGATCGCCAACCTGTTCATCGCCATGCTGATCCTGTCGCTGCTGCTGATCGTGATGACCTCGATGATGGGCTCGTCGCGCACGCTCTATCAGGCATCGCTCGATGGCTGGCTGCCGCGCTATCTCTCGCGCGTGAACAGCCACGGTGCGCCCACTGCCGCGATGTGGACGGACCTGGGTTTCAACCTGATCCTGTTGCTGGCGTCAGACTATTTCGCCGTGCTGATGATCAGCAACGTCTGCTACCTCGCGTTCAATTTCCTCAATCTCCAGGCCGGCTGGATTCACCGCATTGATCGCGGTGACAAGGAGCGTCCGTTCCGCTGCCCCACCTGGCTCCTGGCGCTTGGCTGCACGTTCGGGTTCGTCAACATGGCCTTCATGGGCGCCGGCGCCGATGTCTGGGGCGCGGGCACGCTGCGCAATGGTCTCATTGCCCTGCTGCTGATCGTGCCGGTCTTTGCCTGGCGCCACTACGTGCAGGACAAGGGCGTGTTTCCCCATGCCCTGGTCGAAGACTATGCCCGCAACAGCGATGGCACGATGACACGCCGCGCCGGCTGGCTGCCCTGGGTGGCCTTGGCTGGTTGCGCCGCGCTGATTGCGGTGACGCACGCCTTTGCGCTGCACCACAGCGTGCCGACGGCGCGGTGAGTCCCCGCCGCAGCGGCTATTCCGGCAATCTGTGAAAGCGATCAGATCGCCGGGCTGAACAGCGCGGGGATCGCCTGGGGCAGGTCGGCCTCGGCCTGGGCATGGGCGCGCGGATCGTCCACGTCGATCCACCAGGCGCCATCGATTTCCATCGTGGCAGCGCGGCCCGCATCGGCCAGCACCTGCATGCCATCGGAAAGCGATCCGGCGCGCCCCATGGCCACGGCTTGGGTGATCGCGGCGGGCAGGGCGGCCGTTGCCAGGAAGGCGCCGCAATCCACCGCGTCATAGGGGAATATCGTCTTGCCGATCGCCGCGATCGTGCCGTCGGGCCGGGTGCGCACCCAGGTAGCATCGTCGGGATCGACCAGCGGGTTGTCGAGGCGTCGATCGATCGCCAGCGTCACGTCGCGCGTCGGCGCGCCTTCGTGGGTCAGGCGCTCCAGGATTTCGGCGGAAAAGATGTGGTCGGCCATCATCAGCAGGAATGGCCCATCGACCAGTGCCGCGCCGGCGATGACGGAATGCCCATTGGGCAAGGTCCAGTCCGCCACGCGTGCCGCCGCGATGGTGACCCCGCAACGCGCAGCCAGTTCAGGCAGGGCGGCTTCCACGCGGGCGGCTTCGTGCCCGGTGACCACCACGATGTGGCGGATGCCTGCCGCAGCGGCCTGGCGCACGCCCAGTTCCAAAAGGGGGAACCCGCAAACCGGGGTCAGTGGCTTGGACTGGCTGAGATCGCGCAGGCGCGATCCCAGTCCAGCAGCCAGGATAACCGCATGCCGCGGCACGGCGGCGCCAGGGGCGGGCCGCGACACGGCAGCAGTTTCCATGCTTATTCGGCCGCCTGCGGCACCGCGGCGATATATTCATCCACCATGCGCAGCGCGACATCGTCGATGAACTGTTCGGGCGGGTGCTTGCAGAAATAGGCCGACGGGCCGATCAGCGCACCGCCTTCACCGCGCTCCAGCGCCACCTTGCAGCAACGGATCGCATCCATCACGCAGGCCGCGGCATTGGGGCTGTCTTCCACCGACAGCCGCAGTTCCAGGTTCACCGGAACGTTGCCCCACTGCACGCCTTCCATGCGCAGGAAGCAGATCTTGTTGTCCTTCTGCCACGGAACGTATTCCGACGGCCCGATCAGGATGTTTTCCTCGGCCAGGCGCTGGGCCAGCATGGCCTGCACGGCTTCGGTCTTCGATTCCTTCTTGCTCGACAGGCGATGGCGGTCGAGCATGTTGAGGAAGTCGGTGTTGCCGCCGGTGTTAAGTTGATAGGTGCGCTCGGTGGTCACGCCGCGCGCCGAAAACAGCGTCGAAAGCGTGCGGTGCACGATCGTGGCGCCAACCTGGGCCTTGATGTCGTCGCCCACGATCGGCAGGCCGGCGGCGCGGAAGCGCGCTTCCCATTCCGGGTTGCTGGCGATGAACACCGGGATGCAGTTGACCACGGCAACGCCCGCTTCCAGCGCGCATTCCATGTAGAATTCGCTGGCCTTCTGCGAGCCAACGGGCAGGAAGTTGAGTAGGATTTCGGCACCCGACGCCTTGAGCGCGGCAACGATATCGGCCTGGCTCGGGTCTTCGCCTTCGGCCACGATGAACCCGCGCTCACCGGCGGCGGTCATGTGGTCGGCAACGCCGTCGAGCACGCGCCCGCGCATCACCTTGGCGCCGGTGGTCGGCACGTCCTTGTAGAACACGGTGGTGTTGTTGGGGGCAGCGAAGATGGCCTCGCCCAGGTCCTTGCCCACCTTGCGAGCATCGACATCGATCCCCAGAACGAATTCCACATCACCCGGCACATAGTCGCCGATGACATCATGGATCAGGCCTTGGGAAGAGTTGTTGTTCTTGTAATAGAAAACACCCTGAACCAGTGAACTGGCGCAGTTGCCGACGCCAATAACCGCGACTTTGATCGATGGCATTTTAGGTAATTCTCCTGCGGTCACGGCGGTGGCCCATGCTGATAACAGCCAGGTACCTGCCTGACACTCAAACGAAACTGCCTTTTCGCGGTGCTGCCCACCCTGCCTTCATACAAGGCCGAATGAGTGGAACCCGGACGGTCCGGACCGGAAGGTGCCAAAATAGAGCAATCCTCGGTCCATGGCAATGGAGCCCGATGTGGTTGTTACATTATGACTGCCATACTGCAACTGCATTGCAACTTTACGCTCGACTTGTCGCACACTCAAAACGCTTGGGCGCGCGCCCTCGGCGATTCAGCGCGCCGCAACGCTCGCGGTTGCGGCACTGGCAAAATCCTGCTCCAACCGCCGCGCGGCGCCGCCGGCATGGGCAATCGACGCCAGCAGCACGATATTGAGCACCACCGCTTCGAACAGGAAATAATAGAGCGGCGATCCGGCCAGCATGGCCACGCCCAGCAGGATCGTGCGGCTGTTGGCGCCCAGAATGCGCCATGCCGGCAAAAGGTCGCGGGCATGGTCCCGGGCGATCGCACGCGCGTTTGCCGTTCCGGCTGGATCGGTGGCCAGCCGGTCATAGGCGGCATCGACGGCAGGGCCGCCGGGCGCCAGGGCGCGGCCGAGCAAGAGATAGAGGCGGGCCAGCGCAGTGCCCGGCCCGGTGATCGGTACATCGTCCTGGCGCAGCCACGGATTGCCATAGGCCCACCACTGGTATTGCCGCCGCTGCACTTCATAATGATTGGCCTGCACGATGCGGCTCAGGCCCGCGCCGACCACCGCGATCCAGCACCACGCGCTCACGTGCTGCTGCAGCCACCAGCCGAGCAGGAGGTACACCACGGTGTGGCTGCCATAGTCGCACAGCCCGTCCACCATTTCGCCGTGGGGCCCGCTGCGCCCGGTCAGGCGCGCCAGATCGCCATCGGCGCCATCCACCACGTGCCAGCTCAGATGCAGGGCCAGCCCCAGCAGGGCCATCCAGGGCCAGCCCGGCTGGCAATAGACCACGCCGGCGGCCACCACCATGGCAGCGCCGAACACGGAAACCATGTTGGGCGTGATCGGCGTGGGTGCCAGCGCCCAGGCCAGGCGCCACGACAGGGGGTGATAGATCTGGCTGTTGAGCCAGTCCTGCAACTCTGCCGGGCGCAGCGGCCGTGGCGGGCGCACCCGCTGCTGGGTTTCGGCAGGGCCAGATGCTGTGGCGGTGTTGGCGACGCGATGTGACGGGTTCATCGCCTGCACCCTATACCGCGCCATCGGTCTCGCCAATTGCAAACCATATCGGTGCGGGCGTCTGCGGCGCAGCGGTGTGGGTCAGCGGATATAGGCCTTGATGATCGCCACCAGCTCCTCGGCAGCCTGGGTCTTGGGATCGCTGCCTGGTTGGCCGGGGTCGATCATGTGCTCGCGGATATGGTCTTCGATCACTTCGGCGATGAAGCCTTCCAGGGCGCCCCGGCAGGCCGTTGCCTGTTGCAGCACGCGCGCGCATTCCACTTCGGCGTCCACCGCCCGTTCCAGCGCGTCGATCTGTCCCCTGATGCGTTTCAGCCGGTTGAGCAGTTTCTGTTTTTCAGCTGCCACATGGCTCATGATCCCGGTCCTTTTTCTCTTGATACCATACTCCCCTAGGGTATAGGGGCGGGCAAGTCGAGTCGTTCCCCGGCCGCCCCCGCGCGGCCGGCTGACGCGATGATATCTCAAGGAATCCAACCGATGCCGCGAAGTTGCAACCAAACCGCCGACGAGGGCGACAGTAGGCGCTCAAGCCTGACTGGCGCTTGCGTTGCGGCCAGCAGCTCGCCCGCGGGATCGGTGCGGCACATCCGCTGATGTGTCTTCGGTCCGGCCGGGCGGTTGTCGCCTGACCAAGGACCGAATTGATGATCAAGATTGCTTTCCCGCTGGTGCGGCGCGCCTGGCGCGCTACTACCGCAGACCGCCGTTCCGCCGCCGTTGGCTTGGGCAACACGCACCTGTCATATTCCCCCGCTAGCGCTGCGGCGGTGAACGGGTTGGCGGCTGCATCGATCGAATGGCGCATGGCCGGCCGGCTGGCCCTGGCTGTTGCCCTCGGCGCATTGCTCGCCCAGGCGCCGGTTCGGGCCGATGCTCCGCCCGTGGCCCAGGCGGCCGATCAAGCCCCGGATCAAATCTTCGCCATCCATGGCCAATATACGTTGGTGGCGCAGGGCGTGGGTGGGTTCGCGTCACCCTATTCGGCTGACAACAGCCTGGCGCCGCATCAGGTCAAGGCCACCAACGATGCCACGCTCTATCTCGGCGTGCGGCCCTGGCGCGGGGCGGAAGTCTGGGTGAACCCCGAAATCGACCAGGGGTTCGGCCTGTCCAACACCCTGGGCGCAGGCGGCTTTCCGAGTGCAGAGGCCTACAAGGTTGGCCAGTTCAGCCCCTATTTCAAGTTGCAGCGCGCGTTCCTGCGGCAAACCATTGCCCTGGGCGGCGATGCCCTGGCGGTGGCGCCGGGGCAGAACCAGCTGCGCCTGGCCACCACCGCCAACCGCCTGGTGATCACTGCGGGCAAGATGGGCGTGGGCGATGTATTCGACACCAATCGCTATGCCCATGATCCGCGCGGCGATTTCCTCAACTGGTCGCTCGTCGATACCGGCAGCTTCGATTATGCCGCCAATGCCTGGGGCTATACCTATGGCGTCGCGGCCGAATGGTACCAGGGGGCGTGGACCTTGCGCGCCGGGCTCTACAATCTGTCGCAGGTGCCCAACGGCGTCGCGCTGGAAAGCAATTTCTCGCAGAACGCGCTGGTGGTGGAAGGGGAGCGCCGCTTCACCCTGGCTGGCCATCCCGGCGCCGTGCGCGTCACCGGCTTTCGCAACCGCGGCCGCTTTGCCCGCTTCGATGATGCCCTGGCGCTCGCTGCCGCTGGTGGGCAGGGCGTGCCAGACCTCGCCCCGGCGCGCCGGGTGCAGGATCGCCTCGGCATCGCGTTCAATGCCGAACAGGAAGTGACCGGCAGTCTAGGCCTGTTCATGCGCGGCGGGTGGAGCGATGGGCGGATCGAAAGCTACGATTTTACCGATATCGACCGCACCCTGGCATTCGGCGGCGCGCTGGCCGGCAAGGGCTGGGGGCGCCCGCAGGATACCCTTGCCATTGCCGCTGTCGTCAACGGCATATCGGCGGCGCACCAGCGCTGGCTCGCGGCCGGTGGCCTGGGTGTGCTGGTGGGCGATGGCGCGCTGCCCCATCCTGGGACAGAGCAGATCGTGGAAGCCTATTATGCCTTCCGTCCGGTCGGCTGGGGTTCACTGACATTCGACTATCAGCATATCGCCAATCCCGGCTACAACCGCGATCGCGGACCGGCCAACATCTTTGCCTTGCGTGTCCACGCCGGCTTCTGAAAGAGCCTGGATCATGACCACCACCCGCCTGCCCAGCTTTTCGCGCATGCTGCGGCTCACCCGCCCGAACCGCGAGGATGCGATTGCCTTCGCCATCCTGTCGGGCCTGGCCGTGCTGGTCTTCCGCGCGGCCGAAGGCGCCGTGGCCCCGCTCAGCAGTCTCAATCTCGAACCTGTCACGCTCGCGCCGGTGCATCTGCCCTATTATGCGCTGCGCACCGTGCTGCGGATGTTCGCCGCCTTGCTGGCCTCCACCGTGTTCACGCTGGTGGTGGCCACGCTGGCGGCGCGCAGCCGCCATGCCGGGCGGCTGATCGTGCCCGCGCTCGATATCCTGCAGTCGGTGCCGATCCTGGGGTTCCTTACGTTCACCGTGACGTTCTTCATGAACCTCTTTCCCGGCAACGTGCTGGGGGTGGAGCTGGCCAGCGTCTTTGCCATCTTCACCTCGCAGGCGTGGAACATGGCGTTCAGCTTCTACCAGTCGCTGCGCAGCGTGCCGGGCGATCTGGAGGAAGTGTGCCAGGGCTTTGCCCTGTCGCCGGTGCGCCGTTTCCTGCGGCTCGATCTGCCGTTCGCCACGCCGGCGCTGGTGTGGAACGCGATGATGTCGATGTCGGGCGGCTGGTTCTTCGTGGTCGCATCCGAAGCGATTACCGTGGGCAATACCACCGCCACGCTGCCGGGCATCGGTTCCTATCTCGCCATGGCGATCCAGCAGCAGAATTTCCACGCCGTCGGCTGGGCGGTAGGCACCATGGCGCTGGTCATCCTGGCCTATGACCAGCTGTTCTTCCGCCCGATCGTGGCCTGGGCCGATCGCTTCCGCTTCGAACAGACCGCCAGCGCCGATGCCCCGCAGAGCTGGTTTCACGATCTCTTGCGCCGCACCCGCCTGCTGCCGGTGGTGCTGGCGCCGCTGGCCACGCTGGGCCGGCTGCTCCTTGCGCTCGAACCGCGCGCGCGGCGCCAGCGTGTCGTGGTCGATGGCGCGTCCAACCCCTGGCTGGAACGGCTGTGGCAGGCGGGGGTATGGCTCGGCGTGATCGCGGCGCTCGGCTGGACCGGCCACTACGTGCTGACCTCGCTCACCCTGCAAGACATGGCACAGGCCCTGGGCGACGCGATGATCACCATGGTGCGGGTGATCGTGCTGATCGTCCTGGCCAGCCTGATCTGGGTACCGCTGGGCGTGATGATCGGCCTGCGTCCGCGCCTGGCGGAGCGGGTTCAGCCGATCGCCCAGTTCCTCGCGGCCTTTCCCGCCAACGTGCTGTTTCCCTTTGCGGTGATCGCGATCGTGCGGTTCCATCTCGCGCCCGACGTGTGGCTTTCGCCGCTGATGATCCTGGGCACGCAGTGGTACATCCTGTTCAACGTCATCGCCGGCGCCAGCGCCATCCCCAATGACCTGCGCGAGGCGGCCGGCATGTTCGGCGTGCGGGGGTGGCAGTGGTGGCGCCAGGTCGCGCTGCCCGGCATCTTTCCATACTACATCACCGGGGCGCTGACCGCGTCGGGCGGCTCGTGGAATGCCTCGATCGTGGCCGAAGTGGTCACCTGGGGGGATCATCACCTGCGCGCCCACGGTCTTGGCGCCTATATCGCCGATGCCACCACCGCCGGAAACTATCCGCAGGTGGCCTTGGGCATCGCGGTGATGAGCCTGTTCGTGCTCGGCTTCAACCGTCTGGTGTGGCGCCCGCTCTATGCCTTTGGCGAACGCCGCCTGCGCCTCTGACAAACCCGCCTCTTTCCCGATTCCCTGGCCTTTCGTTTCTGGAGTATCCCCATGGCAACTCTCCTGCCGCCCCAGCCGCTGATCGAGGTCAAGGGCCTGAACCATTTCTATGGCCCGCCACCCGGCGGCCATCTCGTGCTCGAAAACGTCGATCTCACGCTCTACCAGAACGAGGTCGTCGGCCTGCTCGGTCGTTCCGGCTCAGGCAAGTCCACCCTGCTGCGCTCGATCGCCGGGCTGATCCATCCGCGCCAGGGCACCGTCTCGCGCATCGCGAGCGAGGATTGCCCCGATCCCAGCGTGGCGATGGTGTTCCAGACCTTTGCCCTGTTTCCCTGGCTTACCGTGCTGCAAAACGTGGAACTGGGTCTCGAGGCGCAAAAGGTGCCGGCCGCCGAACGCCGCAGCCGTGCGCTGGCCGCGATCGACCTGATCGGCCTCGATGGCTTTGAAAACGCCTATCCCAAGGAATTGTCGGGCGGCATGCGCCAACGTGTCGGCCTGGCACGCGCGCTGGTGGTCAATCCCTCGCTGCTGCTGATGGACGAACCCTTTTCCGCGCTCGACGTGCTCACCGCCGAAACGCTGCGCACCGATCTGCTCGATCTCTGGTCGGAAGGGCGCATGCCGATCAAGTCGATCCTGATCGTCACCCACAATATCGAGGAAGCGGTCCAGATGTGCGATCGCATTCTGGTGTTCTCGTCCAATCCGGGCCGGGTCGTGGCCGAGATCAAGGTGGACATCCCGCGCCCGCGCGATCGCCTCGATCCGCCGTTCCGCGCGCTGGTCGATGATATCTATGCGCGGATGACCGCCCGCCCGGCCGACGCCGCCCGCCCGCGTGAAGGGGTCTTCCCCGGCACCGGCATCGCCATGGTCCTTCCGCATGTGTCGACCAATACGCTCGCCGGCCTGATCGAAGAGGTTGACGGCACCCCGTTCAACGGCCGTGCCAGCATGGCTGAACTGGCCGACTCACTCAATTTCGAGATCGATGATCTCTTCCCCATGGCCGAAACCCTGCAACTGCTGCGCTTTGCCGAACTGCGCGGGGCCGAACTGCTGCTCACCCCGGCGGCCCGCCGCTATGCCCAGGCCGATGTCGATCACCGCAAGGCCATGTTTGGAGAGGCGTTGCTCGCCCACGTTCCCCTGGCCGGCCACATCCGCCGCATCCTGGATGAACGCGCCAGCCACAAGGCCCCGGCCCGCCGCTTCCGCGATGAGTTGGAGGACCACATGAGCCCCGATTTCGCCAGCGAAACGCTCAAGACCGTGACCAACTGGGGCCGCTACGCCGAAGTCTTCACTTATCATGAGGATGACGACCAGTTCAGCCTCGACGACCCGCAATAAAAAACGTGGGGCGTGACGGCCGTCACGCGTAGGCAGGCGGCGGTCCGGGTAGTCCATCCCTTGTCAGGCACGAACGCCTGGACAGACTTTGACAGGGGAATGACCATGATCCGTACCGCCACCTTCGCCAAGACTTTCGCCCTCTCGCTGGCCGCGATGACCGCCATCAGCGCCATGCCCGCCGCCGCGCAGGACACCACGGCCGATATCCCGCAGGCCGAGATGGACATCGGGCATGTCGATCTCACCTCGCCCAAGGCGGTCAAGTCGCTCCAGGCGCAAGTCCGCCGCGTCGCCGCGCAGATCTGCACGCCCTATACCGATGGCGCCGGCCACATGACCCCCGACGAGCGCTCTTGCTACAGCAAGGCGGTCAAGGGTGGCCTCGCCCAGATCGAAACCCGCCGCCAGCTCGCACTGGCCCGGGCCGCGCACACCGCCGTTGCCGTCAACACCGACGTGCGCCGCACGCACTGATCGCATTGCGCAGACATGGGCGTGGCGAGGGCAAACCAGCCAACCCTCGCACGGCCCTGATCAGATCGGCCTGATCTGGTCGGCCTGATCACCTTGCCCTCCCGGTGCTGTTTCATCTTCACCAATCCGAAGCGTGCGACGCCCGTGCGGTGGGGGCGTGCGCTTTGGGGCCACCGCGGTTGCGACCCGCGCGGATCGGCCGCCGGCAGGTGCCTCTTCCACAGGCACCTGCCGGTCTAGGCGTTGGGCGCGTGCGCCATGGGCGGTTGTGGCATTGCAGGGGGCTTGGCGCTATGACCGCAGGGCATGACACGACCGCGCGCCGAGGAGCCCTGTTGCCGATGATCGCTGCCCCGCCGGCGCGCACCAGCCTCGCCGCCATCATCACCGCCGCCCGCGCCGGCAGCCTGGGCTTTGCCACAGCGATGTTCGAGGCCGGCGGCTGGGCGGCAAGGGTTGACGATCCCGCTGCCCTGGCGACCCAGGCACGACTGCTCAAGGAGGCAGCGTTGCGCGCGCGCGGCCCGGCACGAACCGGGGCGCTGGTCGCGGCGGCCGATGCGTTCGCGGCGGCGGCGGCGTTGAACCCGCAGCCGTGGCTTTCGATCGACGAGGCGGTGTTGCGGCTGCTGGCGGGAGACCGCGACGCGGCTGAACGCCTGGCGCATGACGTCTTGGCGGCACTGGCGGCGGGCCAGCAATGGGCCGAGACGCCGTATTTCATCGCGGCGTCGCGGGCGCAGGCGCATCTCGTGTGCGGCGAAACGGCCGCGGCGCGGGCGGCGCTTGCCGCAGCCTGTGCCGCCGATCCCGATGGCTGGGCCGATCGCGCCGCCACCTTGCGGCAGATGGCGCTGATCCTGGCGGCGTTGGGCGCAGACGCTGCCTGGCTCGATGCGTTCCGTCCGCCACGGTCGCTGAACTTTGCCGGGCACCTGGGGGTTTCGGCGTCGGCCGGGAACAGCCTGCGCGATGCCGTGGGCGAATGGCTGGCGGCCGAAGGCATCGGTTTCGGGTTCGGCGCCCTGGCCGCCGGCGCGGATATCGTCGTTGCCGAAGCCTTGCTGGCGCGCGGGGCGGAATTGCACGTGGTGCTGCCGATCGGGGTGGATGCTTTCGTGGCGCAATCGGTGCTGCCGTATGACCCGGCCTGGCTGCCACGGTTTCACGCCTGCCTCGATGCGGCGCAATCGGTGCGCTGCCTGACCGCGCTGCGCGGCGCCTATGAGCCGCTGGCAACGCGCCTGGCTGCCGACGTGGCCATGGGCGCGGCCGTGCTCAACGCGCGCATGCTGGCCAGCGGCGCGGCGCAGTTGCTGATCACCGATGGCGGGGCCGGGCGGTTCGGCGCCGGGCTGTCCACCGCCTATCTTGGCGAGCGTTGGCGCGACGCCGGGCCACAGCACTGTATTGCGGTTCCCCGCGATGCGCCGGTGGCAGCGTCCGGCGACCGGAGCGTGCCGGAGGGGCGGGCCGACCGGCGGCTGGCGGCGATGCTGTGGATCGGCTTTGCCGGGCTGGACGATCTCGATGAAGACGGATTTTCCGCCGCGCTCGATACCGTGATCGCGCCCTTCCGCGCGGCCTGTGCCGCCTTGCCCATGCAGCCGGAACTGACGCTGCCGGTGGGCAATGCGCGGCTGGTGGCCTTTGCCGATCCCGATGCCGCCTGGGCCTATGCCTGCGCCTTGCTGGCCATGCCGCCGCTGGGCGCGCCGGGGGTGAGTGTGCCGCTGCGCGTCTGCGGCCACTATGCCCTTGCCCACTGGCTGGAAGTGCCGGCGGCGCTGGTCGGGCGTGGCATCGCGGAACTGGGCGCCATCGCCGCAGCTGCATTACCCGGCGTGCTCACGGCCAGCGAAACCCTGGCCGCGGCACTGTGCGTCAACCAGGCAGACCGGATTTCACCCGAATTGGTCGGCGAGGTTGACGATATCCGGCTGTTCGCGATTTCGCCGGTGGCAGATTGAGCGCCGCTGGGCGCGCGTCAAAAGATCAGTTCTTCCAGGCGGTGCGGCGCGACCACGGTAAGCCCTTGCGCGTCGCGGCGGATGATGCCGCGCTTTTCCAGCGCCGAGATTGCCCGGCTCACCGTCTCGCGGGTGGATTGCACCTTGAGGGCAAGCTGGCTGAGCACGGGCGCCGGGCTGATCGTCATGGCACTGCCGGCCTGGGCCTGGCGCAGGATTTCGGCATGGATGCGGCCATTGGCTGAAAGCGTCGCGCCTTCCACCATGCGGCGGGTGATCTTTGACAGGCGCGCCACCAGGCGGCGCGATACCGCCAGGGCCACGCAGTTGTAGTTGGCCATCAGATCGAGAAAGGCAGCATTGCCGATCGCCGCGGCGCGGCTGGCGACCATCGCCGAAATATCATGCGCGGCGCGTTCCGTTTCGAACAGACCATTTTCGCCGAACAGGTCGCCACGGCCATAGTCTTCCACTGCGACGAGGCGGCCATCGAGCCCGAAAGCCTGCATCCGGGCATTGCCGGCAACCATGACATGGACGGCATCGAACACGCTGTCGCACGCCACGATTACTGCCTTGGCGGGATAGTCGCGCAGGTGGGCCTTGCCGGTGATCGCCGTGGCCACCGCGGGCGGACAGGCAAAGGTTTCGGCCAGCACGGTTTCGGCATCTTGGCGGGCGGGAGCATCCATGCGCGCAGCCTACCAGCTGGCGGGGTCAGCCGAAAGAGCGCCCGGCGCTCTGTCCGATAATGACGCCCCAACAGTAGGCAGGAAGAATTGCGCTGGAATGTAAAATCGGGCAATTAAGTATCTGCGCGGACAGGGCCGCGTCGCAAGAAAAAGTCACATGGGGCAGAGCACGCGTCAGTCTTGGTGGGCGGTGGCACGCAACTGCTGGCGTGGCCTTGCGGCGCTTGCGCTGCTCGGCGCCTTGGCCACCCCGGCGCAGGCGCGGCATGCCTATGGCGCAGCATCAGCGGCACCGACCGCCGGGCCCGAAGTGGTGACGCGGGTCGTCGCCCTTGGCGGGCGACGGTACGAGATCACGGAAGGGGTGGCCTGGCGGCTCGAGGGGGACGCCGGCATCATGACGCGCTTGCCGCAAGTTGCGGTCACGCATCGTGATCTGGTCCGCGATGGCATTCGCTACCGGCTCTACGCCTCGGCGCCGCAGGTGTTCGGTGACGAGGCCATTCCTGCCTTGGCAACTTTGGCGCTGGTCCCGCCCCGCCGCGCCTGCCCGTCCGTGCCGCAAAACGGCCGCATCGGGATATGGCAGGCAGCGGCGGTGGGGGCATCCTTGCCCGACCGCACCATCGGCGGGCTGCATCTGACCGGGCGCAAGCGGTTGGCCTGGCGGTGCATGGTTCGGGTGCGCAGTCGCAGTTACGGCGTCGTCGGCGGGGTGCGGGTGCGCGATTTGCAGCAGGCGACACCGTGGCAGGCCGAGTTCTTTTCGACCGCGCATTACGTCAGACAGGATTTCGTCGCCGACGCGGCCATGGTGCGCGCCGGCAATCGCAACGCCGAATACCTGAACCAGCGCCAGGCCTTCGAATTCCACCATCATTGCGGCGGTGTGCTGATCGCGCCGCAATGGGTGCTGACGGCGCAGCATTGCATCGTCAATGCCGATGGCGCGATCGATCCCGATTATGTGCGGCGCTGGCGGCGGATACGCTTGGGTACGCAGGATCTCGTCCATGGCGGCGCGACGTATGCGATCACCCAGGTCGTGCTGCATCCCGGTTTCAACGAGCGGCTCTTTCGCAACGACATCGCGCTGTTGCGGATCGCCGCCGATGCCGAGACGGTGCCGATCAACGATCCCACGCGGATCGCACCCTTGCGCATCTCGGGCGTGCGCGCCGATGATCCCTTGCCAGACGATTGGGTGATCCTGGCGGTCTATGGCTGGGGAACGATGATCGCGCATGGCAACGACACGGCGCCCCATCTCGATGACGCCGGCCATGTGACGCACGAACCAAGCGATCTGCGCATGGTGCGGCTCGATCCGGTGCCGCGCGCGGTCTGCGCGCGCAATCCGCACTATCGCGGGGTGGTTACGCCTGGCGTGCTATGTGCCGGCTATGGCCCGGGCGGGCGCGATTCGTGCCAGGGGGATAGCGGCGGCCCGTTGGTAGGCATGGACGGCGATGATCCCGAGGCGCTGGTGGGGATCGTGTCCGGCGGATACGGCTGCGCCCTGCCCAACGTGCCGGGAATCTACACCAACGTGGCGCACTACCTGCCCTGGATTCGCCGCGTGGTGGGGGCAGAGGCGCTGCCGCGATGAGCGAGACAGCAACAGCATCACGTGTCACCCGCGCGGCTGGTCCTCCCCTGTTCGTCTCTTATGCCCGCGCTGATCGGGTGCGGACCGCGCAACTGGTGGCAGCGCTGCAGGCGGCGGGTTTCGACGTCTGGTGGGACGAACGGATTGGCGGGGGCGAAGCCTTTGCCCATTCGATCGAGGCGGCGCTGGAGGCGGCGGAGATGATCGTCGTCGCCTGGTCGGCGGCCTCGGTCTCTTCGGACTGGGTACGCGACGAGGCGGCGCATGGGCGCGATCGCGGCCGCTTCGTGCCGATCTCGCTCGATGGCACGATGCCGCCCCTGGGCTTCCGGCAATATCACGTGATCGATTTTTCGCGCTGGGACGGCAGCAGCGACGCAAGCGAGATACAGCGTTTGCTGGCGGCGATCCGGGCCGGGCCGCGTGGCGAGCCGCGCGCGCGCGGGCCAGCGGCGGCAGGCGGAGCGTCTGCGCGCCTGGCGGGCGGGATCGGGGTTTCGCGCCGGGCCTGGTTGGCCGGCGGCGCCGCGATCGGCCTGGCGGCGGCCGGCGGCATCGGCTGGTGGTGGCGGCGCGCCGGCGCCCATGCAGACAACAGCATCGCCGTCTTGCCGCTGACCAACCTCAGTGGCGATGCCGGGCAGGCGTGGTTTTCCGATGGCCTTTCTGACGAACTGCGGGCGCGCCTGGGCCAGACCGGGCTGTTTCGCGTCGCCGCGCAAGTCTCGTCCAACCAGTTCCGCGGGCAGGCAGTGGATGCCCGCAGCGTGGCGGCCAAGCTCGGCGTCGCCTATCTGCTCGACGGCAGCGTGCGCCGCCAGGGGGCGGCGATGCGCATCACCGTCGAACTGGTGGAGGCCGAGACCGGCCTGGTCAAATGGTCGCGCGATTACGACAGCCGGTTGAGCGATATCTTTGCAGTGCAGGGCGATATCGCCGCGATGGTGACGCAGGCGATCGCCGGCACGCTCAGCCCGGCCGCGCGCGCGGCGGTGCAGGATGCCGGCACCACCAGCGTCGATGCCTATGACGCCTTCCTCAAGGGGCAGGCGGCCTATCAGTCCGACATTGGCGCGGAAACCGACCATGCCGCGCAGCGCCTGTTCGACGCCGCGATCGCGGCCGATCCACGCTATGCCCAGGCCTGGGCCGCGCGGGCGAGCGCCTTGCTCGATATCGGCGCGAACTATGCCACCACGGCGCAGATGCGCGATCTCTATGCCCAGGCGGTGGCCTCCGCCCAGCGCGCGGTCGAACTGGCACCGCGGCTGGCCGTGGTGCAGTTGAGCATGGCCGACGCCCTGTTCACTGCCCGGCTCGATGCCCGCGCCGCTGCGCCGTGGTTCGCGCGGGCGCACGATCTGGGCAGCGAGGATGCCGCGATCCTGGTGCCTTACGCATTCTTTGCCGCCAAGACCGGGCACAGCGCGCAAGCCCTGGCGGCCATCGACACGGCGTTGCGGCTCGATCCGCTCAACCCGCTGGTGCCGCGCGCCAAAGGCCGCATGCTCTATTACGCCGGGCAGTGGGATGCGGCGATTGCTGCGGCGCGCCAGGCGCTGGGCATGAATGCGCAGCTATCGGGCGCGCATGGCGATATCGGCCGTGCGCTCGCGATGCAGGGGCAACTGGGGCAGGCCGCGGCCGCCTTCGCCCAGGAACCGCGCGCCGATGTCCGCCTTACCGGTCAGGCGATTGTCGCGGGCCGGCAGGGAAATCGCGCTGCCGGCACGGCGGCGCTGGCGCAGCTTCAGGCGCAGTTTGGCGAGACGATCATGTACCAGGTCGCGCAGATCCACACGCAGTGGGGCGAGCCAGGGCCGGCCATCGCCGCCCTGCAGCGGGCCTACGCACTGCTCGATTCCGGCTTGTCGCTCATGGCGTGCGATCCCTTGCTGGCATCGTTGCGCGGCGATCCGCGCTTTGCCGCCCTGCGCGCGGCACTGGGTTTGTGAATGGCCCACGGCGGGCCGCAATCGAGGAGAGACGAACATGCGCGTTCTGGTCATGGCCCTGGGGGCAGCGGCGATGGTTCTGGCCCCGGCGACGGCAGAGGCCAAGCACCACCGTCATCATCATCACAAGAAAGTCCAACCGCCCCGCAACGGCGCAGCGACCGGTCTCCCTGCTAAAAATGACGGACATGGCAAAAATGACGGACACGGGAAGAATGATGGCCATGGGAAAAACGACGGGCACGGCAAGAACGATGGCCATGGCAAATAATATGCAGGCGTGACGGCCGTCACGCGCAAGCGCCGGGCGGTCCGCGTAGTCAATTCCCTGTCAGGCACACAGGCCTGAAAACACTTTGACAGGGGAAATGACCATGAACCGGACCGCCAACTTCGCCAAGACCATCGCGCTCTCGCTGGCCGCCGCAGCCACGATCGGCGCCATGCCCGCCGCCGCGCAAACCGCGACGACCGATATTCCGCAGGCCCAACTCGATGTCGGCCACGTCGATTTCACCTCGCCCCAGGCGGTCAAGGCACTGCACGCGCAACTGCGTCGCCTCGCGGCCCGGATCTGCACGCCTTACGGTGATGGCACCATGCACATGGCGACCGACGAAATGCATTGCTACAACACGGCGGTAAAGGCGGGCCTTGCCCAGATCGAAACCCGCCGCCAACTGGCCCTGGCCCGCACGCAGCATACCACCGTTGCCATCAACACCGCAGCACGCCCCACGCACTGATCGCGCCGGGCGGCTCGACACGACGCAGCGGCACACATTTAATGTGCGAAAGGTGCAAGGCTTGCAGGAGCTACCGGGACGATTTCCCTTCGCTCGCACTGGCGCTGTGGCAAGCGTGGAGCGGGTGAAGGGAATCGAACCCTCGTATTCAGCTTGGGAATGTTAGAAATCTACGGATTTCTGCGGTTTTTTCGCTCCAAGATGCGTCGAAAAGCCTATTTGTTGGAAGATTTGTTGGAAGGGTCTTTCGCGCCGTAGGTGCCGTAGAATTCTTCGGCTGTGACCGGTGTGAACTTCATACCGTCGCGTGTGTAGGTTACCTGGTACGCGGCTGTAGCTGCTGGCTCGCTGCCTAGGTCGAGGCCGACCAACAGCTTTTCGGAGATCTGTTCGAATTCGTCATGCCACACTTGCGTGATTTGAGGCTTTGGAAAGGTGCTGGTGGCAATTTTGATCGGCATCGTGCGGAGCTTTGGGCTGGGCAGGGATGCCAGCGCATAGCGGTGCGCTCTCAGTATATCGTCGGTCATGCGCTTAGCTCCTCGATCGCGGCGGCAAGATCCTGGGCCAGCTCGCGGCCTCGTCCAAAGTGAGGCGGATAAGGTCGTTGCCCTGCTTGAGCGAGGTGACTTCGCCCGTAACAGTCACGTGCAAGCGGCCGTGTTCGCTGTCGATCGCGCAGGTGACTTTTCCATAGGTCATGATGCCAGCTTCGCCTGCAGAGCGGCTGCGGTGATCGCCAGTGCGATCGTGCTGGCCTGGGCGCCGTGGCGCTGGCCGCCGCTGTTGATCACGGCCACGTTCGCCTGCTCTGCATGGGTGATGCGCCAGGTGGCACCGGCGGCCAGGGTCATCAGGGCCGCCTGCTCATAGGCGCCAAGGTCCAGCAGCTTCTGCAGGTGCAGCCAATCCGGGTTCCAGCTGATACTGTTGCCCATGGGCCGGCAGCGCCAGTGGATCGCCTGAAAGGCGCGGTCGATCCATTCGCCCTGGTCTTTGGCTGGTGCGGCCAGGCAGCCGGCCAAGATGGATTGGAGCAAGTCGGCCATGGTCATCGCAAAACGATGCGGCTGAAAAAATCCAGCAACCGTTCATTCTGTTCGCGCAGCATGGCAACAGCTGGGCGCTGCCCGACGAGAAACGCAGGTTCGAGTTTCATCGCCAGGGCGGTTGCCGAGGTAAAACAAATCCAGCGGATTTGCCGCTTACCGTATCGATCGCGCACGAACCGTTCGAAATGCAGCTCAATGATGCTGTCTTTAAATGGGCGTGGTTCCACCGCTTTATCTGGTTTTAGGTAAGATACACCGTCCAGCTGTGGAGGCGCCGCTACGAGCCAATGTGGTCGGCGCTCAAGGTCTCTGTCGGTCAAGCCAGGAAGGTCGATGACGGTGATCGGTTCGAATTCTTCGTCATCATATACAACGACAATCATGCGCTTTGCTCCTTGCCAACGGTGGCCGGTGCAGCACGGGTTCGAAAAGTCCAAATCATGTTGGCTGGACAGTGATCCCGGGTAAGCTCGAGGTTCGGCACTTTGGTGAGCGTTGAAAGGGACACCTCGATCTTGCCGCCGGCGGCATGGACCAAGGCTGCGACCAGGTGAGCCTCGTTTTTCTCAGCCTGCAAAGCGCGGTGCATCCACATTTCGGCGGCAGCGGCCATGCTGTCCGCGTGGTTCTTTTCGCGCTCCAACTCATCGATATAGTTCATGCGCTTTGCTCCTTGCGTTCGGCATCCTGCGCCTGGCGGACGGTGGCGAGCGCGATGGCGCGGGCGGCCCTGCCCGTCGTGCGGGGCATGTAGGTTTTCAGGATGCGCTGGGTATCGTCGATATCGTGGCCGGTGATGCCGGCGATCAGGTGGGCATCGAGCCCCAGCTCGCCCAGATAGACCACGCAGGTGCGGCGCAGGTCGCGGTATTGCAGGGTGGCGATTTCTTCGGCCAAGTCGCTGTCCTGGTCGAATTCTGCCTGAACGATGGCCCATTCGCGCACGTCTGCGAAATCGCGCTGGAACCGTGTCTGGCCGGCCTGCCCCTTGAAGGTGGCGGCGGGCTCGCCGGGCACGTGGCGCGTGTCGTCCAGCACGATCATGGTGCTGGACAGCTGGCGCGCCGTTTCGATGTTGCTTTCGATCGCCCAGCGGACAAGGCCGGTGACAGGCACCTCTACCCAGGCGCTGGTCTTTTGCTGCTTCACGCGCAGGCCGCGCACCACGCCATCGGGCGCGAGGGCGGCCAGGGTGGCGTAATCCTCCGGCTGCATCTTGTGCTCCGGGATCGCCGCGTAGTGGCGATGCGTCATGGCAAGGTAATCGGCCTCGCGCTGGCCGGTGGCAAAGCCCAGCATGATCGCCAGCGCCATCGAGGGCATGCCCAGCTCATAGGCGGCCAGCACCATGGCCTCGCGCGCCGCCGGCGACCAGATCACGTCGCGCGGGGGCGGCGCGGCCAAGCCGAAGCTGGCGAACGGATTGCTGCCCTTGGCGATCAGATCCTCGCTTTCGGCAAAGGCGAAGACCTGGCGGCCCTGTTTCAGGGTGCTGTGCGCGGCGTGGTGGCCAATGCCGCCCTTGCTTTCCGGCGCGGTCATGGCCTTGCGCAGGGCCTTGACGCGGGCCGGCGTGATGTAGGCCAAGGGGAAGTCACCGGCCCAGGCGTTGAGGCGCTTGAGCGCGGTGCGATAGGTGCGCGCGGTCGATCGCGCGATGATGAATTCGCCGCGGTCGTTCTTTGCGTCGAGAAATTCCTTCTCGTAGCGCGCGAGCAGGTGGCCGAAGGTGCCGGCCTTCTCGCGCTTCTTGACTTCGCGCGGGCGGGCGCCGCCGGTTTTCCATGCCTCTACGTCTTCATTGCGCTTTTCGGCGGCGGCCATGGCGGCGGCGCGGTCCTTGCCCAGGGCGACGGCCTTCCACCCGGCCTTGGCGAGTGTCTTGCTGGGTTGCCAGTACCAGCTGGTGATGCCGGCCTTGTTGGTCTTGTCGACCAAGCAGGGGATGCGGATCTGCGCCATGGTCAGTCTGCCTCCCGGGTGGTGACCGGGTTGAGGCCCAGCCTGGCCTTGGCGGCTTCGATCGTGGCGGTCTGTTCCGGGGTGCGCTTGCGGCCGCCGCCGTGGAGCGGCGGCTTGGCCTGGGCGGGGCTGCGGTTGCCGCCGAATGCCGGGTGGAGTTGGCGCTCCAGCTCGCGGCACAGATCGGCATGGGCGATCAGGGCGTTGCAGATATCCTCGAGCACGTCGTCATGCAGGCGGCGTTCGCCCTTGATCCAGCGCAGCACATTGCGATCGGTGCGGCCCATGGCGGCAGCGGCATCGCGCTTGCCGCCGAGGGCTTCGACGGCGCGAGCAAACAGTTCTCTTTGGGTTTCGTTGTCCATGGGGACGGCCATCCTTCGACCATAGGGCTGGCAAAGGCCAGCGCCGGTTATTCTGTGACTCGAAAAGGGGGCGGCGGTCAATGTCTGGCCTTTGGGGCCTGTCCCGCCGCCCAGGTGGGGAATGATCAGGCGGTGATGTGCTTCACCGCCCACATGACGGCTTCCTCGATCTTGGTCTTAGAGACCGACAGTTCGCGACTTTGGCCGATCGAGTTGATCAGTTCCCAGAACGCCAGGCCGTCATCCTTGACCTTCTGCATCTGGGCCTTTTCGTCGTCGGACAGGACGCGATAGCCGTGGCGCATAACGTTGTTGATCGTGCGCTCATCGCTGGTGCTGTCCACTGTTCGCGTGTTCATGGTCTTTCCTTGAATGCCGGGAGCCGCCGGCGCGGGTTCAGAAAGGGATTTCGTCGTCGCAGGGGGTGCAGATGCCGGTTTCCAGCAGCGGTGCAGCGTTTCCGCACCATGCGCATTTGCCGGTCATGTCGTGGGCAGTGGCCGTGTTCTGCGCGATTTGCTGCCGTTGTTCTTTAAGCTGCGCGTCGCGCTCTTTGCGCGCGGCTGCTTCGGCCCGATCGCGTGCGTCGATCATGCGCGCGTGGGCGGCGAAATCGAACCCGGCGGCGAAGGCGCGGCCCAGCACGGTGCGATGCGCCTTGCGGTGGTGGCCGTTGGCACTGGTGATCTTGAGTTTGAAGCGACCCACGAGCTGCTTAGGCAGGTCGCGAATGTCGATCGTCAAAAGGGGATCGGTTCGCTCGCCACGGCTGTCCCATGCCTTGCCGAAACAGTAGATGTAATCGAGCGGCCATGTGTGCTTGTGGACGTGCCAGAACAGCGCGGGCGGATGCATAATGCCGCCGCTGTGGCAGATAAACGGCGTCGGTCCCTTTTCCGGTGTTCCATCCCATGCGCCGAACAAGTCGTTCCCGAAATGGGAAGGGTTTTCGGCCCGGCGCTGGCGGTATTCTTCGAGCTGCGCCATGGCGTCGTCATAGGCTTCCTTGATCGGGAAGGTTCTCATAGCGCAAGTTGCTCCTGGGGTTGGCCGCCGGCGCGGGCGGTGTGGATGTGGTGGACGTGGGCGGCCCATTGGTGGCGGCATTCGGCGTCGGCTTCGTCGGCCGGTTCCTGGCTCATGCCTTTGCCGAAGGGTGGACGGCGGCCGAAGGTATCGTGCCAGTCCCAGCCATCATCATAGATATCGGCCAGCACGGTGAGGCGATCGGTCTGCAGGTGGGCGGCGGCGGGGTCGAGCCTGCCGGCGGCGATCCACTTGGGATAGAGCCGGGCGCGGCGGTCCAGCTCGCGGGCGAGGCCCTGCCGGCGATCGGCCCAGGTGAAGCCCAGCACGCGCGCCTGGGGCTGGTGCGGCGGCACGGGCGGCGTGGCGGCCCAGGTGCGATAGCGGCGCACGTCGGCCGCCCAGGCCTCGCACAAGCGCTGCTCGAGCGCGGCCGCTTCGGCGGTGAGGCGCATTTTCTGGATCATCGCCGGATAGGCCCGGGCGCGCCATTGCGCCTCGCGCTCGATCTCGGCCAGCACCTGGTCGATGGTGATCGCGGGATAGCGAGTGCTGGGTGGCTGGGGGGCGATCATTGATCGGCCTTTTTGAACCGATCGTAATCGCGCAACTGTGTCGCCGCGTGCGCCTTACACATGCGCACGATCTTATAGGCAAATTCGTTGCCCTTTTCCGTGCGGAACAGACCGCCTTCGCAAAGGGCAATGATCGCATATGCGGTGTTAAGGTCGCACATAGCGTTGGTTGCTTTGTCTGCCATTAGACCAGTCCCGTGCTTTCAGGCGTGGGCCAAGGCCAGAAGCCCTGGGCGCCGCGCGCGTGGATCGGTTCGGGCCAAGTCTCCACCATTTCCATGGGCCATGCCCAGTTGGCGTGCTGCTTGCGGTCGCTATCGTTGGCGCGGGGCACGCCGAATTCTTCGGCAACCTCGATGCCGTTGCGGGGACGGCCCAGCACAGCCGTGCCCAGGCCGGCCGACAGCGGCAATTCGCCGGCGCGAGCGAGTTTAAGGATCGGCAGCGCCTTTTCCGCGATCAGGCAGGTTTGCGCGGCATAGCGGCCGCCGGCGTCCAAGAGCTTGATCAGCTGGTCGACCTCGCGCGCGACGATCGCGCGGGCCGCCGCATGAATCACGATGCGCTGGCCGATCATGCTTCCGTGCGCATACCAGCCCCGGAATTCATAAGGCTTCGCGCCGTGCGCGATCAGGCTTGCCCATGGCTGCCAGATGGTGAGGGCTTTCACGCTGCAATCCTCCGTTCACGGTGGCGGGCCAGCAGGTAGGCTGGTGGCACGTCGGCCCAGCCACGGTCGCGCATCTGGGCTTCGTAGCGGGCGGGCCAGTTTTCGATGCGGCGCGCGCGGCGGGTGAGGCGCTGGGCCTTGTTGGCGAGCTGATCGATGCGGATCTGCAGATCGGGCGGGATATAGTTCGCGCGGTCGCGGATCAGCTGGGCCATGCGGCGGCGCGCGGCGGCGCATTCGGCCGTGGCGCGCTTGGCCTGTTCGATCAGCCAGGCGTTGTCGACCTCGATCGGCGGGAAGTGGCTGCCGGCGCAGATATCGCCGTGCACGTGGTGAAGCCGCACCGTGTTATCGGCGCGCAGGAACTGCTTTCGTCCGCAAATCTGGCAGTGCATGGGGGTTCTCCCATTGGGTTACCTGGCGAAGGGTGGCGAGCAGCTGGGCGGCGGCGCGGGCGATCTGCTTGCGATCGTGGTCATCGTCTTCGAGCCCGTAGATGACCTTGCGCACGCGGGTGATGCCGATGCCCAGCGCAGTGGCGATTTCGGCCGCTGTCATGCCCGCGTCGAACCGGTCCATAATCTCTTCCTCGCGCACGCGCAGGCGGTGGCGTGGGGGTTGATTGGACCGGGCGGGGCGGCGGGGCATCAGTCAATGCCCAGCGCGTTTTTGTAGACGTCGAGCACCGCTTCCATTTCGCGGCGATCGTCGGGGTTCATCCCGCGCAGGCGCACGATCTGGCGCATGATCTTGGCGTCATAGCCGGCGGATTTGGCCTCGCTGTAAACCTCGCGGATATCGTCTGCGAGGCCCTTCTTTTCCTCCTCGAGCCGTTCGATGCGCTCGACATAGAGGCGAAGGCGATCGTCCGCGGCGTCGGTGCCGCTGTTGTGGCCGGCGCCGGTCATGCGATCACCGTGGAAACGTGCTGCACGTCCAATATTTCATGCGGATAAACCACGAAATTGGCCCAGCCATGATACCCGACTTCGCAGCTGCCGTCGGGATTGACGCGCCGCACTAGTCGTGTCGCGCGGCGATAGTGGCTTCTGGTGGCAGATTTGAAGGTGATGCGATCACCAACGCGCGGGATCTTGTGGCGGCTCATGCGCTGGGCCTTTCGACAGGCTCAGGGCGAACGGGGGCGGTGGCAGCGGCTTGGTGCGCGGCCAGGGCCTCTGCATAGCTCTCCTGGAACTGTTCCAGCATGGCGCCGTGGCCGTCGGCGGCATTGCCCAAGCGGATTTGCAGCTTGGCGAGGAAATCGGCCACGGCAGTGACGGCGCCGCCCATGGTCAACCACATGCCCTGCACGGGGTTGATGGACGCCGGCAGCGTATCGACGTAGGCCACCATGGCATCGGAAATATGTTCCCGCGCGGCATCGGCGATTTCGCCCATGCGGTCTTCGGAAATGTCATCGAATTTCACAGCAGCGGTCCTTTCTGTGCGGGGAAAAGGTGGGAGTAGTCGGGGTAGTCCGCGTCGCGCTCGAGGCGCGTGCGGGTGCCGGGGCCGATCCAGCGCTTGCGGGTGTCGTGCTGGCCGGGTTGCCAGATGAAGGCGCTGTAGGCCGTGGCGCTGCTGGCGCGGCGGGGTTGGCCGTGCTCGTCCGGGTTGAACGGATCGGGGGCGCCGCTCTTGATCAGGCGGCCCTTAAGCATGACGATCCGCTCGCTGAACGCGATCTGCCAGGTGGGCGCGCGATCGGGGGCGAACAGGCGATCGTAGCGGTCGCCGCCTTCATCGAACGCGGTGCGCGCGATCACGGCGACGCCGCGGCGCGCCAGGCGCTGGGCGCGCTCGATGAAGCGGGTGCCGACGTTGAACGGCGGGTTCAGGAAAATCCAGTCAACCGCGTGCACCGGCAACGGCGCGTGATCATCGAGAAAATCATAGATGCCGTGGCCCTGGTTGTAGCGGAACACGTCGGTTGCGTGGACCTGGGCGAAGAACTCGCGCATGGGCAGCACCATGTGCAGCTCGCCGCAGCACGGGTCCCACCCGCGCTGGATTTCCAGCGGTTCGCCCTGGGCGATCAGGAACTCGCAAACCGCGCGGGTGGTCCAGGGCGGCGTGGGGAAATAGTCGAGGCTGTCTGGCGGCTCGATGCGGCGGGCCATGACGGCGGTGGAGCGGTTGGGGGTCATGCCGCACCTTTCAGGTGCGCGCGAACGGCTTGGGCACGGCGCAAATAGACCGTGCGTGCCCAATCGGGGTCATGATCTTCGAAATGGCACGCGATGCAGGTTCGGCTATCGCAGCCGTCCTTCTCTGCCTGGTGACCGCAGACTTCATCGAAATCCAAGCCATCGGCTTTGGCGATCACCCGTGCGAGCGTGAACGCATCATCGGCAGGCCACGGCCACAGACAGGCATAGATCGTGAGGCCAACCAGCCCGGCAAGACTGCCGGCGACGGCGCCGCACAAGATGGCAAGTAGAAGCATGGCTTACCTCAACAGGATGGAGGCGGCGAAGGCGCAGAGGCTGGCGCCCAGGAACAGCCAGGCGGCGGCCAGGCGCGTCATCCAGAGGTCGCGCTTGGGTGCCTGCCCTTCGGCAGGCTCAGGGCGAACGGGATCGCGGTAGATCGACGGGCACGGCGGGGGCGCATCGGGCCAGTCGGCCGGGAAGTCTTCGGTGTAGGCCGGATCTTCCATTTCGCGCGAGGCGGCGACGCGCAGATACAGGTCGCGCTGGGCGTCGTTGAGCGGGCGGGGCTTCACTGGTCGGCTCCCTTGGGGCCGTCTCGCTTAGCGAGGGGGTCGGAAGCAGCCAGCACGGGCCATTCGAAAACATAGAAATCACTGTTACTGCAGTCAGTGATCGTTCCTGGATTATCGCCAAACCGGCTGCAGCTTTCCTTTACCGCCGAAAATGCATCCTCGTGCGTCATGCTGTCTTCACGGCCGCGCACATGGCGGAAATACCTTCTGTGCCTATCCATTTCACTCTCCGGGAAATTCCGCGTCGATGCGGTCGATCAGGGCCATGGCCACGGCGGCCAGGGCGATGGCGTGGCGGCGCGCGTTGCGCGGCTTCTTGAACTGGACGTGTTCGGTGATCGCGAGGCCGCGCCTGGACAGCTCGCGCGCGAAGTGGGCCAGTGGGAGCGTCAGATCCTGCTGCGGCGTGTGGCCGAACTGGTGGATCTGGCGGTGCCGTTCGGCCAGAATCTCTTCCATGGCCTTGACGGGCACGAAATCGGTTTGCGTCGCCGGGGCGGCGGTGACCCGCGTGGATGGCGTTGCCGCCCCGGCGCCTTCCCCTCTCTCCGCACCCGAAGGGCCGGTGTTTGCAGCCTGATTTGCGGACGGGGGAAGATCGTTCATCGCGATAGCTCCGAAAAATCAGAGGGGATCGGTGAGGACGTGGAACAGGACTTTCTTGCCGACGTGGCCGCGCAAGCTGGCCTTGGTGGCGTGGCCACCCGGGCGGCCGGGCGCGCCGTAGCTGAACCGGTCGCAACGATTGAGCGGCAGGCGGCGATGCCAGCTGGTCTTGGCCAGGGCGACGGCCTGGTGCCGCGCGATGGCGCGGAACGGCGGCTGAATCGCGTCGCCTGGCCGCGTCATTGCGCCATGATCCGCATGGCCAGCTGGCCGACCATTTCGAGCGCCAGATAGAACGCCAGGATCAGCGCCACGCCGGGCAGGCGATCAGCGGCGATCATGGCGCGATCGGCGGTGGCGATCAGGCGGCGGATCATGGCGCGGCCCTTTCGGGTTCGCGCGGCCAGATGAGGCGGCCAGCTGCATCGAGCAGGCAGGGGCCATCCTGGCGCACCACGCCGCGCGCGCAGCAAGCGGTGATCAGGGCCCTGGATGCTTCGGCCTGGTCAAAGCCGATCAGCGCCGGCGCCTCGATCGGAACCCAGCGGCCATGCTCCAGCGCAAGCCCAGGCTTGGCATATTGCGGGAACGCGGCCTTGAGCCAGTCATCCCCGCCGCAGACATGGATCAGATGGTTCTTGCCGAGGTTGCGAACGTTCAGCTTCACCGGGTAACCGGAAGCGCTGATCACCGCGATTACGGGATCGATGAGGCCGTCGCCATTGACCAAAGAGCCCAGCGGCTCGATCGGGCAGTCCAGCGCGAGGAAAGGGTTGAGCTCGCTCATTGCACGGTGCTCCCGTGCTCCATGGTCGCGCGAGCGATGGCATGTTTCGCCTCAACCGCGCGCGGCAGGTTGCCCGAGAAAGACATGATGAAGGCTAACCGCATGCTTGGGTGCTCAAGCGCGCCGATGATGGCCGAAACCACTTCGCCCATGATGGCGGTGGCATCGGCGGCAGCATCCGGGTAACTGGCGCCGGCGCTCTCGCGCTCATCCATGAATTGTTCGACAACGCCCGAAAGTTGCACCTGAAAAGCGCGCATTTCGGGCGTGTATCGATTGGGTGCCTTGCTCATGCCCGGCCCCCGCGAATAAGGCGCAGGTTGCCGGCGTTGGCGTCGATTTCGGCGGCGGCAGCGGCCTGGGCCTTTTTGTCGATCGCGGCAGCGGCGCCCGGGGGCAGCCAGCTTTCGATCCAGCTTTCCACGGCTGCGCGCGGCCAGGTGCTGTTGATCGTCACATCGCTGGTCAGAACGTTGCCCTTGCGCATGGCGGGCAGCGGCGGCGGGAAATCGTGTTCCGCGATCAGCTTGGTGACATAGGTGACGGTGCGGCGGTCGCTGTAGCCTTCCTGGCCCAGCTCGCGGCGGATAAACCAAAGATTGACGGTGGTGGCGCCGGGATCATCCGGCGGCAACCGGTGTGCGCGTGAAGCCATGTGGCCCTCCGTTGGGGATCAACGGGGGCAGTTCTGTAACTCTACACGTTACCTGTCAAGCGGGAATGTAACCTTTGGCGTTACGCCGGGCGCCTGTCACCACGGCGGAACGCCCGTGATGCCGAACTTTGTAAGGTTGGCAATGAACATAATTGCGCAATGCAAGACGGTGGTGACGGCCACGCTGGTGGCGACAATGCGCACCACGTCGACCGGCGATCTTTCCCACCACAGCATCAGCTGCGGCCAGCGGCTCAACATAAGAGCGGCAAATTGGATGATCGGGGCAGCGATCAGACCCCAAGGCCAAACAGGCGCCAGAAAGCCAGCGATGAAAAAGGCCAGCATTGGCAGCATCGAGTAGCCCCCTCCCCGACTCGAATGCATAGGGAATTTTTGTTCTAAGCGGTATGCCTATCGCTGTCATCATTCGCGTGGCGGAACGGTGCGATGGTTTCCGCTACCTTAAGGATTTTGTCCTGATCCTCTTTGGGCGCGGCGCGATATGTGTCGAGCAGCTGCTTTTCTTCGAGCGCAAGCAATCCTGGATTGTCATCGCGCGATAGCAGTTCCGCGATCGGAATGCCGAACACCTCAGCCAAGCGGCGCATCAGGGAGAACGAAAAATCGCGGGTGCCGCGCTCTACGCCCGAGATGTGCATCTTTGAGCAACCGGCCAGATTGGCAAGCTGTTGTTGGGAAAGGCCGCGCTCGCGGCGCAGCTCGAATACGCGGTTGGGCATGTCGGCCATCGCGATGAAAGGTACAATCGTTCCCATTGTGGAAAAAGTGATCTTCTAAGTTACATGGAATTGTCAAGGGTAACCTGTGAGGTTACGACTGCGGCATGACCAGCCAGACGATCACCTACAAGCTGCGCAATTGGCGCCGGCAGCATGGTCTGTCTCAGGCCGCTGCCGCCAAGCGCATGAACGTAGCCCGCCGCACGTGGCACCAGTGGGAGCGCGGAACCGTCATCCCCCGAGCCGAACATATCCGCGCGCTGATGAGCCTGACGGCCGGCGCGGTGGCGGCGGATGATTTCTTCGTCGATCGCCAAGAGGCGGCGTAGGCCATGGATGCGGGGGGCACCTGGGATCAGCGGCCGGGCGCGCTGGAAGCGACGCGGGGCGTTCGTAGCGCCGCCGCCGCGATGGCGCGGCGCAATGATGCGCTTGGCTGGCACGTGTGGCTTAGCGGCCCCTATGCGCCCGATGCCGCGCTGACGATCGAGCAGGCGCGCTGGGTGGCCGAGCAGCTGCAGGGCGTGGCAGCGGATCTATGCCAAGCGGCGGACGTGGCCGAAGGCAAGCACGTGGCGCAGGTGGCGGAATGAGCACCACGCCCAAGACGGTTGCCGAAATCGAGCAGGATCTGCGCGACAACGTGTTGTCGATCGCGCGGCAGTGCCTGCCCGGTGGCCGGGAAGAGGGCAACTATTTCACCGCCGGCGATCTGTCTGGCGGGGCGGGTGGCAGCCTGGTGGTCAATCTCAAGGGTGCCAAGCAGGGGCTGTGGCGCGATTACGCTGCCGACGTGGGCGGCGACATGCTCGATCTGATCGAGAAAACGCAGGGGCTGGCTGGCAAAGGCGCGGCGGTGGCGCTGGCCAAGGAATGGCTGGGCATCGATGATGGCTGGGCCGGGCGCGTCACCACGATCAGCCCGGAAGAACGCGCCGCCCGGGCCCGGCGCCTGGCGCAGATGCGCGAGCATCGGCAGGCGGAAACGAACGCCGCCAATGCCAAGGCGATCAAGGACGCGCGCGGGCTCTATCTGAACCAAAATACGCGGCCGATCGCGGGCACGCCGGCGGAAGCCTACCTGCTGGGGCGCGGTCGCCTCGCCGTGGATGGGCGGTGGCCCAACGGGCTGAAATTCGACCGCGTGTGGCAGAAAGACACGCGGCAGAAAGAGCCGGCGATGCTGGCGCCGATCTATCTGCCCAGCGGCGAGCTGGTGGGGTGCCATCGCACCTTCCTGCAGCCGTGCCCCGAACGGGGGTGGACGAAACTGGCGGTGCCGAAGGCCAAGCTGTGCCTGGGGCGGCCGTGGGGCGGGTTCATCCCGATTTCCAAGGGCGCCAGCGGCAAGAGCATGGGCAAGATGACAGCCGATGAAGCGGTTTACATGGCCGAAGGCATCGAAAAGTGCTTGGCCATCCGCGAAATCCGGCCGGAATACCGCATCGTCGCGGGGGTGAGCCTGGGCAACATGGGCGCGATCGTGTTCCCGCCGCGCGTGGCGCGCCTGGTGATCGTGGCCGATCGCGACGACAACGACGATGCGGTGCGCACCCTGGAAAAGGTGGTGGCATCGCAGCAATCGCGCGTGGGCGACGTGCGCCTGGTGTTTCCGCCTGCGCAATTCAAGGACATCGACGAATGGGTGGATGCGGCGCGGGCGCAGGCCCGGCAACAGGGCCGTGCGGCATGAGCGCGGGCATGTTCTTTCGTGCCAGCGTGCGGCGTGCGGCGGTGTTGCCGCCGATGTGGGTGGGGCGTGGTGCCGGGGGGCTTCGACAGGCTCAGCCCGAACGGATCGAGGTTTCTGGTTCCATCCCCCTGATCGATTTACAGTTGCCCGTGGTGGAGCACGTAGCGGCCGACGCCAGGTGCGGCCGGGATGGATCGGCAGCGGCAGTAACAAGCGGGGCCACCACGGGTCCTCTCGAGGGCGAAGACCCTGCGAATGCCGATCAAACCTGGACAGAATCCCAAGCGAAAGCGCGTGATGAAGCACGGGGCGCGGACAGCCCTGTTGCGGAGCGTGTGAGTAGGCCAGGCCGGGGGCGGTCCCAGCCTGCAACGTCTGAGATCATGGACGTTGCAGCCGGAGAGACGGCACCTGATTTCGTATTGCCGGCGGCGGTCCTCCCGTCCCCCGTTACCGGCAAGCCTGGGCCGGTCGCACTACCCCCTGCCGTGCCGGCCCAGGCAACCCCCGAACCGAGCGGGCTTGGCGTGGTGCGCAAGGCCGCGCCCAAGCTCGATTGGGGCAAGATCGCCCAGGCGGCACGCGGGCGCGTACTGGCGCCGCCGGTGCGCAAGGCGCCGACGCGGGTCGCGTTCGACAAGGGGCCTTGTCCGCGCTGCGGCATCCCCGGCACGCGCGGATGCGATCACCAGTTGCCCTATGATGAGTCTGCCCTGTGAGCGCGCGGCCGCATGATGACGATCCGCTCGCCGCGATCGGTGAGGCGCTGGACAATCCGGCGCCGGCGCCGACGCTGGTGGAGCATGGCGAGCGGCCCGAGGTGGACGGCGAGGGCGATGATGACAACGCCTGGCCGCTCGATGCACCGGTGGTGCCGCTGGGCGCCTCGAGCGGGCTGGATGGCAGCCAGCGGTGCTATTACCTCAACACCAACGGCGAAATCGTGTCGCTCGAGGCCGGTAACAAGCACGGCAAGAACAATTTGGTTCATTTGTTTGGCGCCAAGGCGCGGTTCCTGGAAAGCCAATGGCCGCAGTGGTCAAAGCCGGTCAAGCAACAGATTGGCGGCAAGTGGGTGGAGGTAGAGCCTTCGCGCATTGTCGGGTTCGATCAGGCCAAGGCAAGCCGCGCGATGATTATGGAATGCAGCCGGCGCGGGATCTTCGATCCGGCGGGGCGGCTGCGCGGGCGCGGTGCGCACCGGCTGCCCGGGGGCGGCCTGGTGATCCACTATGGGGATGAGCTGGGCGTGCTGGCGCCCAAGGTCAACGGCGTTGGTCTCAAGGCGCTGGCGTGGCATGACACGGGCCTGCACGATCGGTTTGTATATCCGGCCGGCGTGCCGCTGCCCCGCCCGTGGTCGAGCAGCACCGGGCCGGCGGCGGCGATCAAGATCAGCGAGCTGTTGCGCACCTGGAATTGGAAGCGGCCGGCGCTCGATCCGGTGTTGCTGCTGGGCGCGATAGGGCAGGGCTATATCGGCGGGGCGCTGCCGTGGCGATCGAACGTGTGGATCACGGGCGGGCGCGGCACCGGCAAATCGACGCTGAATGGACGCCCGGATGAAGGCCAGGGCATCATTGCCCAGCTCTATGGCGATGCGCTGTTCCGCACCGGCAACACCAGCGCCGCGGCTATCCGGCAGAGCCTGAAAAACAGCACCGTGCCGGTGATGATCGATGAAGCCGAAGCGAGCGGCGACAACCGCAAGATTACCGAAGTGGTCGAGCTGGCGCGCGTGGCATCGAGCGGCGACAAGATGCACCGGGGCGGGCAGGACCATAGCGCGCACGAATTTACGCTGCAGAGCCCGTTTTGGTTCAGCTCGATCAACATGCCGCCGCTGGAAGGGTCGGACCGATCGCGCCTGGCCATCCTCGAGCTGCGGCCGTTCCGCGCCGGCGTGACGCCGCCGGATTTCGGGCGATACAATTTTGAGGATCTGGGTCGCCAGCTGCACCGGCGCATGATCGATGCGTGGCCGATCCTGGCCGAATGCAAGAGCCTCTATCACAAGGCGCTGGCGGCCGCCGGCCATGATGGGCGCGCGTGTGACCAGTTCGGCACGCTGCTGGCCTGCGCCTGGGTGCTCTTGAATGATGAGCTGCCCGATGAAGACGAGGTGCACGAATGGGCCACGCTGTGTGCACCACAGCGCCTGTCCGAAGTATCCGATGCGATCAGCGATGAAGAGGCCTGCGTCAACCGGCTGATGACCGAGCTGGTGCAGCCGCGCGGCCGCGATAGCCGCGAGGCGGTTTCGGAACTTCTGGGGCGCTGGCTGCAGAGCCGGACCAGCACGCTCGCTGCGGTGGCGGGCGAAGACAAGGGGCTGTATCTCGAGCAGCTGGGCCTGAAAGTCGTCAACCCCAAGCACAAGGGCGAGGGCAAGTGGGGCGCGGAATCGTTCATGCCCTATGCCGCGCCCGGCTTTGTGGCGGTGGCCAACGCGCATCGCCAGCTCGATCAGATTTTCTCGGGCTCGCGCTGGCAGGGCGGCACCTGGCGCCAGACGCTGGCGCGGCTCGACCATGCCATTCCATCGGTCACGATCAGCTTTGCCGGCCATAAGATCCGCGCGGTGCTGGTGCCGCTGTATCACCTGATGGATGATGAGGATTTGCCCGAACTGTGCCGGCGTGATGCCGTGGCGCAGTGGATGGCAGAGCAGACCGGCGAGGCAGCCGCGTAATGCGAGGCGCGCCGCCTGGCTTGCCGCGCGGCCCGGTGCGTGCTCACCGGCGCATGCGAGACGGCCGGCGCCGGGGAGGGGAAGCCCGGGCGCCGGCCGTTGGTTTGGGATTAGCGGTAGGTCAGGGCCACGTTGTCGGCGATATTTTCCCATCCATCGAAAAGCGCGGTCAACGCATAGGACTCAATGGCGAACCAAGAGTGCTGGCCGCGATCGGGATCTTCACCAGCTTCGATTTCAGCGATCTGTGCATCCCACGCTTGTTGGGGATCGATCGCGTTCTGTGCGCAGTATTCCTCTGCGGCATCGATCGCGCGTTGCTCGTCGAGGGCGTTGCCGAAGCTGCGGCCGGTCCATTCGATAACAAAAGCCATGATGATTCTCCGTGGTGCTGGTGGGTAATGTGCGCCGGCGCTGGGCCGGCGCAAGGGGGATCAGGCGGCCCTCACGCGCAAGGCGTCGTAGACCTCCGAAATCATCGCATCGACCTTTTCCGCGCCGCAGATGGCCTTGAGCGCATCAATCGGGGTCGCGCCCTCGGCGACATGCGCGGCGATCCTGCGGCTGATTTCAAGGGTCGCACGGGAGGGCGAACCCGCGGCGATGATGGCGCGGGCGCAATCGCGCGTGTCGCCATAGGCCGATGCGGCCTCGTACCCGATCGCGTCGATGCAAGCATCGAACAGCGCGTTTGCGGCGCGGACATACGCGCGCGGATCGGCGCACGTGTCGAAATCGCCCTGGGCGATCAGGTGATCAAGGGCGGCTTGGACTGCATTGGCGGACATGGCTTCGGTCCTTTCTCGACCATCGGGCCGGCCCATGCCGGCACCTTCAATGGGTCGTATTATTTAGACCAACAAAATTCAGTCAATAGGGATGAAGAAAAAATTTTCGCCGCGTCCTTGAGCCTGCGTGCGATTGCAGCACTTGCCCGCGCCAAGCGGGCAAGTGCGGTGCGCAATCGCCTGCATTTCAGCCACCTAGCGCCGTGTGATGTGCCTGGCGCGCTGTTGCCGGTGGCGCCTACGCACGGCCGCAGCGGCGCCGCAGGCGTCGCGGTGCGCGGCCGTTCGCTCTGTCTCACCCCGGCCCGCTGCGGTGTGCATGGCGTGGCGATTCGCGCCCTGTCCCTGGCTTCGTCCTTGCCCCGGCCCGTTGGCCGTGCGATAAGGCTGGCGCGCCAGCTGGACGATGCCAATGGGTCCGGGGTGCCAGTTGCAAGCGCAACTGCCGTGCAACCGCGTTGCAACTGGCAAGCGCTTGTTTTTCATACACAATTTTCGCCGGTTGCAGAGTTGCGCGCCCTCCTCACGCGCGATGCGCGCGTGTGCGTATGTGCGCGCACACACGTGCACATGTGCGCGTGCGACGCTGCAACTCTGCAACCATCCATATTTATACATACATATCAGTATGTTGTTGGTTGCAGCGCAGTTGCAGCGCGGTTGCAGATGCAACTGGCGCCGTGCGGTGGCTCGATAGGCCGATCTGGCGCCCGCGCCGTGAATATTCTGGCGGGCGGATATCGCACCGCGCTGTGCCCGGGCTCGATCGATGCGCGCCAGGTGCTGCCCAGCAGTGTGATGCGGGGGAGGGGCGGCGAAACTTTTGGGGTTTTCGGCCTGGCGGCCGGGCGCGCGATCGGCGGCGCGGCCACGATCGTGCGGGCGGGGCGGAATGGCGGATTTCTGCGGGTTTCGGGCGCCGCATCGGGGCGTGTTGGAAGGCCGATGTTGGAAGGCATGGTGCAATGCCTTGGAAATGCTGGGCAAATCGGCCCTCGGCGTAAGCCTGTCAGGCTGAACGGCGAGACCCCCCTGGGGGGTCTATCGCGCGCGCGGGTGGGTGGGCGCCCCCAAGCGCGCGCGCACGTCCCCAGCTCGCTGGCGCACCACGGGAACCGGATTTGGATCGGCGTTTCGAGCCGCTTGATCTTGCCGACCCATGCCCATGGTGCAGCCGGGGCCGGATCTTGGGTGCCCACCGGCGGGCCGGGGTGTGGGCATCGGGCGATGGTTGGGAGCGCGACGCGGGCCGGGGTGCGGGTGTTTGCACATGGGCGCGTCGCACTGTCAGTGATGAATCGGGAGGGTGACCATGTCAACGCGGCGTAACAAGACACCCGGTGGAAAAGTGGAGGCCGGCGCGCTGATCGAGCAGAGCAAGGCGCTGGTGGAAGCAGCGGCGGCCGAGGAAGAGCAGCTTTCGATGCTGGAACCGGTGACGCCCGAGGAAATGGCGGTCGCACGCGAGCAGCTGGGGGCGAAAGCCGGGCACCTGACGGTGCTGCGCCAGGCGCGGCAAAACCGGCGCGGGCGGCCGGCCGGGGTGAAGAACAAGCGCACCGAGGATTTCCGCAAATACATCCTGGGCTTTGGGCAAGATCCGGCGATCACCCTGATGCAGATCCAAGCAACCGATCCCGAAATCCTGGTGGAGCGATCGGCGGCGATGGATACGGTGAAGCGGCGCCTGTCGTATGGCGATGCACAGCAGCTGCGCGTGCGGTGCGCCGAAGCGCTGATGCCGTTCATCCATTCGAAACAGCCGGTGGCGGTGGACATGAATTTCACCGGGCTTTCCGATCTGGTGATCGCCGGCGTGACGCATAGCGAAGCCCAGGTGCAGGATATCATCGACGGCGATTTCCTGCCCCTGGACGACGATGGGGAGGCCGATCGATGAGCAATCCCATGCGCAAGCTGATTTCGCCGGGGCCGGTCGCTGACGCGTTCATGCGCAGCCGCGCCTTCATCTGCGGGATTATCGGCCCGGTGGGGAGCGGCAAGACGATGGCCGCCCTGCAAAAGGGGCTGCGCGTGGCCGCCATGCAGGGCGGTGTACGTGATGCCAATGGGATCATCTGGCGCAAGGCGCGCATCGGGATCATCCGCGAAAGCTATCCGTCGATTGAGTCCACCATCCTGAAATCATGGTGGCAGATCATCCCCAAAAGCGAGGGGAAGTTCAGCCTGCGCGCACCCTATACCCATGCGTTTCGCAAGGTGCTGCGCCGCGATGAAGATGGGCGCCCGTGCGATATTCTCGATTGCGAGTTCGAATTTCGCGCGATCGGTGATCAGTCGGTGGAAGAAGCTTGCCGTGGTTGGGAAGTCAACGCGGTAATCGTCGACGAAGCGGATATTCAGCCGGTCGATCTGGTGCCGTTCCTGACGGGCCGTGTCGGGCGTTTTTCGGACCTTGACCCGTCAACGGTCTATGATCCGCAGATCATCCTTTCGCTCAACATGCCGGATATCGAAAATCATATCTATCAGCTGTTGATGACGAAAGATGGCGGTGATTTCCTTTCGGATGATGACAAGGCCGAGCTGGCGAAAGTCCTGGGCGAACGCCCGCTGATCGAATGCTTTGTGCAGCCGGGCGGGCGTGAGCCGGATGCCGAGAATATCCATAACCTGCCGGGCGGCCGGGGCTATTACGTGCTGCAGGTGGCGGCGAACCGGCACAAGCCAGGCTATGTCGACCGCATGGTCGACAACAAGCCGGTGCCGATCATGTTCGGCATGGCGGTCAATTCCGACTTTGTGCACCGGGTGCATGTGGTCAAATCCGGGGTGCTTAAGTGGGATCGCCGGCACAAGCTGATCGTGGGGATCGACCAGGGGCTGTTTGCCGCTGCCGCGATCTGCCAGCGCAACCTGTATGGCCAGCTGCGCACGCTGGGTGAAGTGGTCAACCTGGCACCGGGCGGCAAGACGCTGCTCAAAGTGGGCCCAACGGCATTCGGCAAAAAGCTGCGTGCCTTCCTGATGGAAAACTTCCCCGGCATCCGGCCTGATGAAATCCGGTGTGTGGGTGACCCGGCAATGTTCGCCGCGACCGACCGCGAGGACGATGAACAGGACTGGCGCCTGGCCTGCCAGAAGGCGCTGGGGTTCCATATCTTTCGCGCCAAGAGCAACCGCCAGGGCCTGCGAAACGAGGCGATCTGGCGGGCGCAGAAAGAGCGCGACGGATACCAGATCGATGAGCGCTGCAGCCATCTGATCAAGGCCCACAGTGGCGGCTATCGCTATGTCAAGGCCGAGCTGGGGACGGGCGAGACGCGCGGCCATCTCGACATTGCCGACACGATCTACACGCACGTGGCCGATGCCGAGCAATACGCCGCGCTCGAAGGCGAGAACGTGATTGCCGAAATCCGCGGGACCGAACGCAAGGGGCCGCCGATCCACGTCCAATCGGACTGGGACATCTACAGCTGAAAGGAGAAGTCTGATGCAAGCAGCAGCGATTATGGCCGCCACCGCATTTACGGCCAGCACGGTGGCATCGATGGTCACGCCCGGCCCAAAGCAGCAGCAGCTGCCTGTCCCTGTTGTTCGGGATGATGCGAGCAGCATGATCGATGCCAGCGACAAGATGGCGCAACGGCGCGGGGGCGCCAGCGATATCCTCAATGGCGACAGCGGTTTCGCCAAGGCGCTGCCGGGGCCCAAGACGACGCTTGGGTCGTAAAAAGGAGACACACTGTGGAACCGAACAACAATGCTTACAGCGTGGTGCTGGAAAAGCCGGTGCAGCTGATTGCCATCGTGCGCGGTAGGCCCAACCCCAAGTTGGCAACGATCGATGCCAAGCCGGAAGACTGGCATGGCGGCCATCCGATGGGTGCCGTGCTGATGAAGGAGGTGGAACTCGATTGCAGCGCGATGACCAAGCCGCCGGTGATCGAGGGGTGGCGCGTGGTGCATGGCGACGAAGTGATCAGCGATGAGCTGCTGCCCTCGCCGATCCGCCTCGAGCCGCAGGTGACGATGCGCCTGGAACGCTGCGCGATCGTGCGCCGGCAGGATGCTCCCGCCAATCCGGCCCAGGCTGCCTAAGGAAAGGCCCAAGACATGGCTGACGTGCGTGATGAAGTGCAGGTGCTGTTGAAGCGGCATCAGGAGCTGGTGACCGAACGCGGGCCGCGCGAAGCGCTGTGGCGCGAGTGCGAGCGCTGGGTCGATCCTGAACAGCAGGGCGGCTTTTTCCGCCGTCAGCCAGGTGGCCAGCGTGATGGCCACATCACAGAAAATTCCGCGCAGATGGGCCTTGAGGCATTCGTAGCGGCGATGGACGCCATGCTGACGCCGGAAGGTGAGCAGGTCACCCTGCTGAAAACCAGCGATCCGGCGTTGAACGACGTGCCGGCGGTGCAGCGCTGGCTGCAGCATGCCAGCGACCGGCTGCATGCCTGCCGCAATGCGGCGCATACCGGCTTCCAATCGGCCAACACGCTGCGGTGGCGGATGCTGGGGCTGTATGGCTGGGCGGGCATGTGGATCGATGAATGGGTAGGGCGCGGCCTGTTCTATCAGACGCCGCATCCCAGCGAGCTGTTCATCGACAACGATTTTCGCGGACGGATCGACACGGTGCATCGCCGCCGCGAAGTCAAGGCCAGGCAACTGGCGCAAATGTTTCATGATGATCAGTTGCCGCCCAAAGTGAAGCAGGCGCTGGCTGACAACAAGCCGGATACCGCGTTCACGCTGGTGCATGTGATCCGGCCCAACAGCGCGCATGAGCCCGGCCGGCTCGATATTCGGCGCTTCCCGATCCAGTCGATCTACATGCTGGAGGAAACGCGCGATCTGATCCAGGTGGGTGGCTATTACTCCCACCCGCTGCCGGTTTCGCGGTACATCCTTTCGCCCTACGATGCCTATGGCGTGGGGCCGAGCGGCAAGGTGATCGGGACGATCCGCCAGCTGAACATCATGGCGAAAGACACGATCAAGGCCTTTCACCTGGGCATGCAGCCGCCGATCCTGATGCCGGCAGACGGGACGATCAACCGGATGAACATGACGCCCGGTGCGCCGATCCCGGGCGGGATGGACAATGGCAAACCGCAGATTGCCCCGTTCAACAGTGGGGTCAACCCGACCTATTCCGACAAGGCGATCGAAAAGGCGGTCAATACCGTGAACATGGCGTTCCTGGTGCACGTGTTCGCGATCATGCAGGAACCGATCGATCGCCAGACGGCAACGGAATACCTGGGCCGCAAGCGGGAAGCCATGCTGCTGCAGGCGCCGAACGTGAGCCGCCAGATCGGCGAAGCGCTGGTGCCGCAGTGTGAACGCGAACTGGATATCCTGATGCGCGCGGGGCAAATCGCGCCGCCACCGCCAGAACTGCGCGAGGCTGGCGCCGGCGTGATGATCGAGTGCGACAATCCGCTGACCCGCGCAGCGAAGTCTGCTGATGCGCACAATTTCATGGGCGCGCTGGAAATGCTGACGCCGATGGCGCAGCTCGACCCGTCGATCTTTGACGTGATCGATACCGATGCAGCGCCGCGCGGGCTGATGCAGGCCATGGGCGTGCGCGCAGACTGGCTGCGCGATCCCGATCAGGTGGCGGCGCTGCGCCAGGCCAAGGCCGAACAGCAGCAAGGGGCCAGCCTGGTGGAGGCGGCGCCGGCGGCGACGCAAGCGATGCTCAACATGGCCAAGGCCCGGCAACTGGCGATGGGTGGCGGGGCGTGATGGCGCACATCAACGCATGGGTGATCCAGGCGATTGCCCGCATGCGGGCGCGGTCGTTCCGTGCGGTGTTCGATACCGAAGGTGAGAACAGCCGCGAGGTTGGTCATGTGCTGGCGGCGCTGCGCAATTTCTGCTGCGCGCAAGCGCCGGCCGTGGGGGCAACGCCGGAAGAAACCTATCGGCTGAACGGGCGCCGCGATGTGTGGCTGTTCCTGCAAAGCCAGCTCAATTTCACCGAAACCAAGATTTCTGAACAACAGGAGGCACATGATGACTACTTTGGGGAGTGACAATGGTGGTGGCGCGGCCGATCAGGGCGGTGCAGCGGCGCAGGGTGGCGGCGGGGCATCGTCCCTGCTGGATGGCGCAGCAACGGCGCCGCCGGCCGCAGCGGCGCCTGCAGCAGCGGCAGCGCCTGCGGTGGCGGCGGCCGATGGGCAAAGCGCGGCTGCTGCAGAGCCGGCGGAATGGATGCGTGGGCTGACCACGGATGCCGATGCGCTGGCGTGGCTGGCCAACAAGAAATTTGCCACGCCGGGCGCGCTGGTTGATGCCTATCGCCAGACGGAACGCGCGTTTCACACGGCGATCCCGGGCGAGAACGATCCGCAGGAGCGGTGGGATGCGTTCTGGAAGCGGGTGGGGCGCCCGGAAAACCCGGACGGCTATGAGGTTTCGGCGCCGGAAGGGTTTGAATCCAACCCCGAGTTCACGGGCCGTTTCAAGGAAACCGCGCACAAGATGGGCCTTTCCGCCAAGCAGGCGGCCGGAATGGTGGAATGGTACAACGCCGAAGCGCTGGCCACGATGCAGGCTGAAGCCAATGCGACGCGGGCGCAGCAGGCAGCGCTGCGCAGCGAATGGGGCGCCGATTTCAACAGGAATATCGAAACGGCGCGGCGCGGCATGCAGGTGCTGGGCATCGACAATGCGACGCTGGATGGCATGGGGCGTGGCATCGGCGTGGACCAGGCGCTGAAACTGATGGCCAAGCTGGGCACGATGACCAGCGAAGATATGCTGCGCGGCGGTGGCACCGTGCCCGGCTTCACCGTGTCGGAAGAAACCGCCCAGGCCGAGCTGGACAGCTTCATGGGCGACGAGGATGCAACCGCCAAGCTGCGCGCCGGCGATCCGACGGTGAAGGCGCGCTATGAACGCCTGATCGCGGCCGTGGCAGCGGCCAAGGAAGCGAAGAAACGCGCCGCCTGAGATTGGCTCTTGACGCCCGCCTTACCCTTGCGGGATAAGGCGGGCCTTCGCTGGATTAGCCCGCCCCAGGCCGGCCCCGGCAGCGCTGGCCCCGATACGGCCCGCCCAAGCGAGCGATATCGCCAGAAACGGCCCCGTGGCGAGCGGACTAGCCTTTCGATCGATGCTCAAACCATCTTTCGGAGGCTGCCGTGGTTGATCAGGTCAACACCACCGCTCTTGTCACGTACCAATCCAACATGAAGCTGGCTCTGCAGCCCAAGGGCGGCGAGCTGATCGGCACCTGCCTGGACGGCGATCTTTCGGGCGAGCTGGCCGAGATCGACGACTATTTCGGCGCGGCCGATACCCAGACGGTGCGCGAGCGCCACGTGCCGATCACGCCGAGCGATGCGCCCCAGGACCGTCTGTGGCTGGCGAAGCCCGATCCCGATTACTATGACCGCCTGGTCAACAAGCAGGATCAGCTGATGGCCGGCGTGTCGCTGCAGGGCGGCTATGTCATGCAGGGCGCTGCCGCGCTGCGCCGCTACTGGAACCGCCAGTGGCTGAACGGCTTTTTCGGTGGGCGCCAGACCGGCAAGAAGGGCACGATCATCACGTCGTTCCCGAGCGGCCAGATCGTGCCCTACAACACCGGCTTCGCTGCCGGCGGCACGAACCGCATGAACGTGGAAAAGTTCTTCGCCGCGCGCGAAGTGCTGGGCCTGAGCAACGCCGACTTCACCGAAGAAGAGGCATACATCAACCTGACGCCCAAGCAGATCACCGATCTGCTGCGCGAGGTGCAGATCACCAGCAGCGAGTTCACCTCGCTGGGCGGGATGATGAGCCCGGACGGCAAGAAGCTGCTGCGCTTCCTGGGCTTCAACATCATCGAAATGAACCTGGCCGACGCGCTCTATGCGACCAAGGCGCCGACCACCGAAACGACTGCCGGGGGCACGGTGCGCAAGAACGCGTTCTGGCTCAAGTCCGGGGTCTATACCGGATTTTGGGAGCGGCTGTTCACCAACATCACGATCCGCGAAGATCTGCACTATGAAACGCAGGTCTATGCGCGCAGCGCGATGGCGGCGACGCGGACCCAGGACGGCCTTTCCGGTTATATCCAGAACAGCGAAGCCTGATCGGCGCCGGCGCGGCCGATCGCCGCGTCTGCCCGGTTTGCTTCAACCAGGAGTGAAACAGAATGGCGAAGGGTTACTCGCTTCAAGCGCTTGGGGTTCTGGATGGCTCGCTGCCGCCGGCCATTCCCGATGGCGCGATCGTTGGCGCGCGTCTGCGCCGCAACTCGATCTTTCTGTCTGGCGCGTCGCTGGTGGCGCAGGGCGTGGGGGCGGTCAATGACAACATCGTTGTTTACGAATGGCCCGCCAATGCGCTGTTCGATTCGATCACGTTCCAGACCGATACGGCGTTCACCGGGGCCACGATCCAGTTCGGCACCGCCGCGAACCCCACCAAGTATGGCTCCATCGCGGCGGCGGCGGCCAATACGCTGTACACCCTGCGCCCGGTGGCCGCGCGCGTTGCCGGCCAGTATGCGGCGCCGGAACAGCTCATGATCACGATCACCGGCGCCGCGCTGCCCAGCGCGTTCAACGCCGAAATCGCGATGACGTACCAGACGGCCAACTGACGGCCGCCACCATGCCCGGCCGCCGCGTGCGCGCCGGGCATGCGTGTCTTTACAAGGGAGCAAAGCGATGGCGCAGGTTAACGTGGTGGCTAAGCGTGGCGATAAGCCCAAGGATTACACGGTTTCGACCGGCGCGCTGACGCTGGGTAACGAAAGCATGGCGCTGGTTTACAACAGCACCGGCCCGCTCAACCGCGGTGAAGTGCTCAAGTTCCTGGAAGAGCTCGAGCAGTTCATGACCACGCACAGCTTCCCGGCGGCGTAAGCGCGCGGCCATGGGATCGAAGCTGACCGTCTATACCCTGGTGGCGCAGCACCTGGCCCAGGACGAGGGCCTGATCGATCCCGATCAGAGCACGCGGCTGACGGTGGCGATCGATTCCGTATGGGATATCGCGCGCAAGGCGACCCTGCGACGCAATACCTGGAATTTCGCGATCACGCGCGTGGCGTTGCCGGCGCTTTCGACGCCGCCTGCCTTCGGCTTTGGCTATCAGTTCACCCTGCCGGGTGATTTCGTGCGCCTGGCCGATATCGATGGGCCTGTGCCGCAGGCACGGGACTGGAAGCTGGAAGGCGGCAAACTGCTGGGCAATTCGAGCCCGCTGCAGATCCTCTATGTGCGCGACTGCACCGAGGTGGAGCGGTGGGACGATCTGTTTGAGCTGGCGTTATCCTACAAGATTGCCGAGCTGATCGCGGTGCAGATCACCGGCGATGCCAACGTGAAGATCGAATGCCGCCAATCGTTCAACGACGTGTTCGGCGATGCCCAAGCAACCGATGCCCAGGAGAACCCCCCGCAGGATTTCGATGAAGACCCGTGGGTGACGGCCCGCTGGGGCTATGGATATTCAACCTACTGGCCGAGCTGACCCATGCCCGTTCACGCCCTGCAAAACAGTTTCAATGGCGGGGCGGTTTCGCCCCGGCTGTTCGGCCGCACGGACGCGGCGATCTATGACGGGGCAGTTGCCGAGCTGCTGAACTTCGCGCCGACCGTGGAAGGGCCGGCGATCAAGCGTGGCGGATCGATCGCGGCGGGGCCGGCCGATGCCAGCGCCAGCACGATCGTGCCATTCGAGTTCAACGCGCAGCAAGCCTATGCCCTGGTGTTTTCCGACGATGGCGCTGGTGCCGGCGTGGTGCATTTCTTTGCGAACGGGGCGCAGCTGCTGGACGGCAGTGGCAGCCCGGTGGTGCTGGCGGTGCCCTATACGGCCGCCGACGCGCAGGCGCTGTATTGGCAGCAATCCGCCGACGTGCTCTATCTGACGCATCCGAGCTATCCGCCAGCCAAGATATCGCGCGTTGGGCCTGCGGCATTCACCTATGCTGTGCTGGCCTTGAGCGGCGGCCCGTTTGACGATCAGAACAGCGACAAGGGCGTGACGGTCTATGCCAGTGGCGCCACGGGCGTGGTGACGTTGACGGCATCGAGCGCGATATTCCGCCCGGGGCACGTTGGCTCGCTGTTTCAGTTGCAGGCGCAGGATTTCGCGACGATCCCGTTGTGGGAAGCGGGGATGAACGTGCCGAGCGCCGGGGTGTTGTGGCGCTGGGAAGGCAAGGTCTATCAGAATGTGGGTGCCGGGCAGACCGGCGCGACGCCGCCAACCCACACCAGCGGCACCTATTACGACGGGACCAATACCACCGATTTGAACGGCAAGAACCTGGGGACGCGCTGGACGTATTATTGCGACCAGTTCGGGCAGGTGCTGATTACCGCGGTGGCCAGCGATGGGCTATCGGCAACCGGGACAGTGATACGCACGATACCACCTGGCGCCGTAGCCACGTATGGCCTGGGCGGCGGGGTGACCAGCGGTACGAGCTGGCGCTGGAATTTCGCCCGCTTTTCGGCCGATCGTGGCTGGCCCAAGGCCGTGTGCATCTGGAACGATCGGTTGATGTTCTTTACCGATTTCGAAGTGATCGGTTCGGTGGTTGGCGATTACCTGAATTTCAGCACGTTCGATGACACGGGGCGGCTCGAGGCCGATCTGTCTTTCAGGTTCCGCATTACCGGATCGAACCCGATCAACTGGATCGCGCCAGATCTGCAGTTGTTGCTGTCCACCGACAAGGCGGAATGGACAGTCGGCCCGATCAACAGTCAGGCAGCGCCCAGCTCTACAAACCTGATGGTCACGCGGCAGAGCCATTTTGGCAGCATGCCGGTGCGGCCCGTGCAATCGGGCCTGAAAACGATCTTTGTCCAGCGCGGCGGAAAGAAGATTCGCGAAGCGGGGTATGACTATATCCAGAACCGCTATTCTGCGGCGAACCTGCTGATCTGGTGCCGGCATCTGGGACAGCCGGGCATCAAGCGCCTGGGTTGGCAGCAGGAAAGCGAGGAAATCATCTGGGCACTGCGCAATGATGGTGTGCTGCTGATGCATGCCTATGCGCCGGAACAGCAGGTAAAAGGCTGGGGCGAATGCCAGATTGCGGGGTTCGATGGCGGCGCGGCCACGGTGCTGGATTTCTGCGTGATCCCGGCCAGCGCCGGTTCGCCCGATGTGGTGTGGCTGCTGGTCGACCGGGGCGGCTTGCGATCGGTGGAAGTGCTTGACGCCTGGTGGATCGATGGCACCGACATTGCCGATGCGCGGTTCCTGGATGGGGCGATCTGGTATGACGCGGCGCCGGCGACGCATATCGGCATTGGCGGAACGGGTTTTCCCACGAGCTGGGCAGGCAAGATGGTGCAGGTGCTGGCCGATGGGCAGTATCTGAACCCGGTGACCGTGGGCAGCGATGGAAGCATCACGCTGCCGCAGGCGGCGAGCAAGGTGTGTGCAGGGCTGTTCTATCCGGCGCGCATCACTGGCCTGCCGCCAAAGCTGCCACAGCCGCACAGCGGCGGCGCGGGCGAAATGGTCAAGAAAAAGCTGATCAGCGTGCTGGTGCGCACGGTGCAGACGGCAGGCCTGTGGGCCGGCCAGCAATTCGCAAGCCGCCTGGCCGAAGTGTTCCGCCGCGACGCGACAACGCGGATGGACAATGCCGACCCGTTGAACAGCGGGGTGAGCGACAAGATCGTCGTGGCAGGTGCCACCGATCGCGAAGGTTCCTGGGTGCTGGAAAGCCGCGCGCCGCTGCCGGCGATCATTTCGATGGTGCGTGGCAGCTACATGCCAGAGGACAAGGATTGATGGCGGTGCTGTTCGTTCCGCTGCGGCCGAGCCATGTGCCGGCGATCAACCTGCAGGTGAGCCAGCAGGGCGCCATGGGGCTGTGGACGCCGGAAATGACCGAAGCCTATGGCCGCGAGCTGGTGGCGGGCGGCCCGGCGTGGGCGGGCATCGATGTGGCCAGCGGGCGCGTGATCGGCGCTGCCGGCTTTGCCGTGATCTTTCCGACCCATGCCAATGCCTGGGCACTGCTGTCAGACGCGATCGGGCGCCATGCGCTTGAGGTAACCAAGTTCGTGCGGCTGCAGATCAGCATGTCACCCTGGGCGCGGATCGAGGCGCTGACACGCGCGCAATATCCGAGCCAAGCGCGCTGGGCCAAGGCTTGTGGCTTTGCCCCGGTGGCGCGGATGCGGAACCACGGCCCGCTGTGTGAGACCGTGGAACTGTTCGAGGTGGTGCGCGATGGCATCTAGCATGGGAGCGATCGGGATGGGCGCGCAGGCCCTGGGCACGTTCGCCCAGGGTTATGCCGGCTATCGCGCGGGATTGTTCAACGCGCGGGTGGCCGACGCCAACGCCAAGGCATCGTTGATGGATGGCGCCACCGCATCGGCTGCCAGCGACGCGAAATACCGCGCCGCGATCGGCGAGCAGCTGGCGGCGCAGGGCGCTGGCGGTTTCCAGATGGGTACTGGCTCTAACCTGGACGCGGTGATGGCAAGCCGGGTCAACCAAACCTATGCGGCGATGAGCATCCAGCGCCAGGCGGCGGCGCGTGCCGTCGGGTTTGAAAACCAGTCTGCCATGAGCCGGTTCAGCGCGCGGCAATCGCTGTTCCAAGGCATTTCCGGCGCCGCATCGGGGCTGATGAAGAACATGGGCGATTACGCTCTGTCGGGCCAGCAATATGGCTATGACACGTCAGGCCAGAGCGGTGCGCTGACGCCTTCATCTCCGGCATTCGGAGATTACGGCCGGTATGATGTTACCAACCCTCCGTATGTGATCAACAACTGATGGCTGATATGTCGATAGCGCCTGAGCCTGCTCCCCAGGCAACGCCCGATTTGCCGATGAACGCCACGCCGCAGGCGTTTGGCGCCGGCGTTGCCGGTGAGCTGGCCCAGGCTGGCAACAACATGGTTCAGGCGGCCATGCAGCGCAAGGAAATCGATCTGCGCAACCGCTATGAGGCGGACCTGACGCAAGGGCAGCTGCAGGTGGCCCAGCTGCGCCAGCAGATGGCCGAGCAGCTTCATGCGATCCAGACCGATCCCAACCTGGATCTGAACGATTACGCCAAGCGCGTTGCCGGTGTGTTCGATACCATGTCGGCCAAGGTCACCGAAGGGCAGACCAGCACGCGCATCCAGCGCCAGCTCGCCAGCCAGCTGGGCGAAATGCGCGCGCAGTATGGCGAGCAGGCAGAGAACTGGCAGTCGCTGCAACAGGCCAACGTGGTCAACCAAGGTGCGCGTGCGCTGGGCGAAACGCTGGAAGGGCAGGCCTATCTGGCAGGTGATCCTGCAACGGTGCAGCAGCTGCAGCTGCAATGGGGCGATTACGTGCATGGGCTGGCCGATCTGACGCCTGACCAGCGCATGGCGCTGGTGGCTGAAAAGGTGCCCAGCATCGCACTGGCGTTTGGCCGCGGCCTGGCCGAGCGCGATCCCGATCAGGTGAAAAGCCTGGTGCAATCGGGCTGGTTTACCGATCACGGTATCAAGGGTGAGCAGCTGGCCGCGCTGGAACGCGCGGCGCAAGTGGAAATCCACACGCGCGACGTTCAGGCGCGCCAGGTGCAGGCGCAGGCCGTTGCCCAGATGCACGAGCAATCGGCCACCTGGGAAGAGGCGGCGCGCCAGGGGCTGGAACTGCCCACGGCGCAGGTGATGGCCACCGCGCAGGCGCTGCGTGCTGCCGGCGACACGTCAGGCGCGCTCAAGTTGGAAGGCCTGGTGGCCGAAAATTCCTATGCCAAGGTGTGGGGTGCAATGTCGCCGCTGCAGCGGCAGCAGCGCATCACTGCACTGTCAGGCGTGGCCAATCGCACGCCCGACCAGCAGCGCGAACTGAACTGGGCACAGGGGCACGTGGGGGCGCTCGACAGCGCGTTCAACGCCGATCCGGTGGCCTATGCCGCCAGCCACCCGGAAGCGGGCGCCGTGCCGCCCCAGATCGCCCTGAACGATCCGAACAGCATCGCGGCGCGGGTACAGTGGCGCCGTGCCTATGAGCGCACGACGGGCCGTGCGGTGCCGCTGTTGAGCAACGCCGAAGTGGCGCCGCTGCGCGAGGCGGTGCACCAGGGCGTGAACCAACGGCATGAAGTGCTCAACCAGCTCGATGCCATTCCCGCCGATGAGCGCGCGATCGCGGCCGAACAGATCATGCCGGGCGATGCAGGGTTTCGGCAGGAAGCCCAGCTGGCACCAACGGATCGCGCCACCGTGTTCAATGGCCGGGCCAAGCTGAAAGCGGATGCGGGATTTCTGACGCCCCATGCGAAGACGGCCGATGGCAAGGCAATTCCCGGCGCCGATACCGCGCGCACCTTGCTCAATATCGCAGGCAGCCAGCTGGATACCGCGCTGCGGGCGATTCCGCAGGGCGATGTGGCCGCGATCAAGCAAAGCGCCGGCGAGTGGCTGGCGGGGAAGCTGGCAGCAACAAACCGCAGCATCTATACCTTGAGCCCCACCGATATTCGCGATGCGGCGTTGGCAGCGCTGGGCGGTCGCGTGGTGGGTGGCCGCCAGATCGGCGGCATCGGGCATTGGACGGGTGACCGTGTGTTCGTGCTGCCCGACAGCATGAGCGAGCTGGATTTCGTCAATACCGTCAATCGCGACCAGACGTTCAAGAGCCAGGCGGGGGCCGGCTCCACGATGAACCTGCGCAATGCCTTTCCGGTGTGGATCGGCGGCAACCGGTATCGGTGGGAGACGGCCGCCGGGCGGATCGTGAAAGATGCCAAGGGCGCTGATTATATCAGCGATGTGAGCGTGCGATGAGCGTTCTATCCGTTGTCCAGACCAGCCCGGACGAACCGCAGATGCGCCCAAAGGCGCCGGGTTCCGATCTGGATGCCGTGAAATCGCAAGGCTGGTGGGACAGCACGAAAGCCGCCACGGCCGTTGCGGTGGACGAAGTGCCGTTCATGCAGGATGTGCGGCTGCAAAGCGCCTATGCGCCGGTGCTGGCGGCGATGGCCGATGCGACAGGGAAATCGCGGTTCTTTGCGTATCAATCGATCCTGAAAATGGTCAACCCGCTGGGTGGCCCCGATAACACCGACTATGATGCGCTGTGGGACGATATCAATCGGCTGTCCAAGCTGGGCAAGCTGCCTGCCGGCGTGCCGACCGATCGGGCGACGTTTGAAAATCGGGCCCTGACGCGCGATGGACAGCGCCAGCGCGATATGATCGTGGCTGGACAGGGCAGCGCGAGTTCACGCCTGATTGGCGGGTTGGCTGCGGGCTTTACCGATCCCTATATGACCGGGCTGGCGATTGCGACAGGTGGTGCCGGGGCAGAGCTTTCCGCCGGCCGCGCCATTCTGGCCGATGGCCTTGCGAATGCCGGGATCGCGGCGGTGGAAACGCCGGCGACAATGAACGCGCGGGCGCGCCTGGGCGAGCAAACCAGCGCCGGCGATGTGGCGCAGAACGTGGGCACCGCGTTCCTATTTGGCGCGGCGGCCGGCGGCATGGCGCGGGCGATCGGCGCGGGATGGCGCGCGGGCAAGTCGGCGATCGGGAACCCCGAAGCCCGCTCGCCCGTGGAAATTGCCAAGGCCTTTGCCAAGGCTGTGCCTGAACAGCTGCGTACGCCCGACCAGGCGGCCGCGCTGGCGGTGATCGACCGCGATGCCGATCTGGCGGCCAAGAACCCGTTCGAGCCGGGCAGCGCTGGCGAAGATGCGCATTTCAGCCTGGTCGATGCGGCACAGCGGCGCATCGTTGACCCGGCCGCGCCGGGGCCGCGCATGGTGACGCCGCAGCGCCTGGCGCAGGGTGGCGCGGTGGACAGCTATCTGGCTGCGGTGCGCAAGAGCGAAAGCGGGGGCAACCCCAACGCGCGCAACCCGATGCCCGGGCAGACGGCATCGGGCCTGTATGGCTTTACCAACCAGACGTGGATCGGCACATATCGCGCGGCGTTTCCCAAGACAGGGTTGAGCGATGGCGCGATCCTGGCGCTGAAAGGCGATGCGGCGTTGCAGGAAAGCCTGATGCGGCGCCTGACCGAAGACAACGCGGCGCGGCTGCAGCGGATCGGCGCCGAGGTGGACCCGGCGAACCTTTATATCATGCATCATCTGGGCACTGGCGATGGACCCAAAGTGCTGCGCGCCGCACCCGATACGCCGCTGTCATCGCTGCTTTCGGAAAAGATTATCGACGTGAACCCCTACATGAAGGGGATGACGGTGGGCGATTTCGTGTCCTGGGCGCGCGAGCGCATGGGACAGGAGCGCGGCACGATCGATGCGCCGGCCGCGATCGGCGCGGGCGATGATCAGATGCTGGCGGCGCTCGAGACAGAACGGGCGCAGGTTGAAGCCGAGCGCATGGCGGCGCAACGCGATCTCAGCGAGGATGCTCAACCGGCGCGGGACAGCAGCCAGCCAGCGGGCACAGAGATTCCTGTGCTGCGCACCGATCATTTCGCCTCTCATGAAGAATGGCGAATGGCGCAGGCGCAGATGGAAAGCGAACTGGGCGCTGCGCCCGGGAATGCAGATCTACCGCCGATCCAGCGCGTGGAGGCGAATGTCGCTCAAGAGACGGCGGCGGATGATTCGATCGGGCCTGCCGCCATGCTGGGCTTTGTCCCGCAAAAAGGACCGCCCGGAATATCGGTGATCACCGAAGATGGAGCCATCGCCACCGCTGTGTTTCGTGATGAGAACGGTATTGCGCGGGGAGCCGTGCAGATGCCGATCAGCGATGCTGGACGCGAAAATTTTCCGGAAGTCTCCACCTATGTTCGCCCTGAATATCGACGGCAGGGCGTGGCGACAAAGCTCTATGACGCGCTTCAGAAAGCCGGGTACGATGTCGATGCGCTTAGCGGCACCGGCGATGTGACGCCAAATGGGGCAGCGTTCATCAACAGTCGGCGGATGAACAAGGCCGCTGCCGTGGCGCAGGCAGGAAAGGTTCGCGCCGAGGCGGTGAACAGCCGCGGTTCAATGCCGGTGACGGTAAAGGACGCGCCGGTCGCGCCGATGCCGGAAGCGATCGTGCAGCGGTATGTCGATCCTGCAGCTGCCGAAACCAAGGCGCAGGCGGACAGCTTCACGCATGACGTGCAAGCGGCACAGGATATGGGCCAATATACCGGCATTGAATTTGGGTTGGACGCTGGCTCGCGCGAAACGCCCCAGCGCGCGCTGAATCGTCTCGATGATGATGATGCAGCGCTGGCGGCTCTAAGATCGTGTCTATGAATCGACCTTCGAAACATAGCACGGCGAATAGTAGGAGCCGCACGGTGTGTGGTCTTCGGGTATCGCTACATAAATGCGTGACAATTGACGGTAGATCATACCGAGCAAAATGGCGATCGTCAGAAGTAGCACGGCAAAAACCAGTATCATCCAGCGCTGAAAGCCGAGCTGTGGAAGTCGGAGCTTCATGGATATCCCCCCTTGTTGCCCGAGTCTGGATACACTATAGCGGGCGGGACGCGGGGAGTCCCGCGTTGGTGATTGGCGTCACCATGATCAAAGGCGCAGCCCGCGCCACACGTCCCAGTGGGGGCGCGGTTTCTTATGGTCGGGCGCGTTGCGAGAGCCGAAAGGCTCGCCGTTTGCCTTTGAGCGGTACGCCAATCGTGGCGCGTCCGGCCACCAGCATTGGCGTGCGGGTGGTCGAACCTATCAAAGGTGATAGACCATGAGTGCAGCTCTGCTTTCCTACCAGTTCGACGATACACCGGTGCGGATAGTGATTGTCGCAGGTGACCCTTGGTTCGTCGCAAACGATGTGGCCAAGGCGCTCGGCTACAGCCTTGCCGCCAACATGGCCAAGATGCTCGACGACGATGAGAAGGGTATTCACATTGTGAATACCCTTGGCGGCGAGCAGTCCGTCATCGTGATTTCCGAGAGCGGTATGTACGCCGCCGTGCTCAAATCTCGGAAGGAAGAGGCCAAGCGGTTCCGCAAATGGGTAACGGGCGAAGTGCTGCCGAGCCTGCGCAAGACAGGCCAGTACCAGATGCACGATCTGGACCCGCCGCCGGTGCAAGCAATCGACCTCGATCCCTCGCGCCTGGTTGCGGGGGTTTCGGTGGTGCGCGAAGCACGGCGGCTGTGGGGCCCGGCGGCGGCGCGGGCGCTGTGGGCGCAAGTGGGTCTGCCGCCCTGCGTGGTGGACAGCGAAGCGGTGTTCGACGGCGATCCGATGGCGGCGCCGCTGAAAGCCTATCTGGCCGAGCGTGCGGAAACGACCATCGGGCAGGCCGCCGAAGGCATGGGGATTGATGAACCCGACTGGTCCACCCGCCAGCGCATCGGCCGCCTGTTGGCGATGTGGGGCTGGACCCAGCGCACGCGCAAGGTGGGCAAGCGGGCGGCGCGGGTTTTCAGCCGCCCCGCCGCAAACGTGACAATCGAACATGGGGAGGCTTGATCATGGCCGGGCTTCCCATGGATTACGAAACGCGGGCCAACCGCTTTTTGGGCGCGATGTCTTGCGTGGAAAACATGCTGGGCAACACGGTTCCGGGGGCGATGCTGGAACCGGAAGGCATGGCCTATCTGTTCAACCTGCTGGCCGAAGAGGCCAAGGAAGTCGTGAGGCCATCGCGCCTGTGCGCCAACGATGATGATGATGAACCATGACGTTTCTGGTTTGCCTGGCAAAGCTGCGTGAAGAAGGCAAGATCGACCGCGAGCGGGCGGAACGGTTCGAGCGAGAATACAGGCGCCTGCACGCCAGCTTTGCCAAGCAAGTAGGAGAGGTTGCGGCCGAGGATCTGGCCACGCGCGAGGCGATGGATGCGCTGGAATTTCAGGCGCTGACCGATCGGCGGCAAAAGATGATGCAGATCCGCACGCAACAGAACCTGTTGGGCCAAGTGCAAGGCCATATGGAGCGCGGTGGATCGGTGAAGCATTACGTGGCGGCGCTGATGGACCATCATGAGGCGGTACCGGGCGTTCAATCGGTGGACAACACGCGCGGCGCGATCCGGCAATTGGCCTGGTCGCGCATGGGCGATTTCATGGAACGCCACGGGCGCGACGTGCTTGGTCGGGCGCGCGACCAGGCCGGTCTTGACGATGTGGTGCGCGCGCTGCGCGGCGAGAAGGTAGAGAGTGACAGCGCGCGCGAGATGGCCGCTGCTGTGGCCGATACCATGGAATGGCTGCGCGGGCAGTTCAACGCCGCAGGCGGGGCGATCCCCAAGCTGAAAGACTGGGGCTTGCCACAAAGCCACGACGGATTGGCCGTGGCCCAGGCCGGCTATCAGGAATGGCGGGATTTCATACTGCCCAAGCTCGATTGGCAGGCCATGATGGATGCCAGCACCGGCAAGCCGTTCGTGAGCCAGGATGCGCTCGAGCCAGCGCTGGAGCAGGCGTGGCGCAACATTTCCAGCAACGGGCTGGATTCGGCCGAGCCCGGCGCTTTCAGCGGATCGGGCAAGCTGGCCAACCGGCACAGCGATCACCGGTTCTTCACGTTCCGATCGGCCGATGACTGGCTCGCCTATAACGAACGGTTTGGCGTGGGCACGGTGTTCGACGCGATCACCGGCCATATCGAAAGCATGAGCCGGGATATCGCGGCTATGCGCATTCTCGGGCCTAACCCAGATGCGACAGTGCGGTGGTTGGGCGATATGCTTCGGCAGGAAAGCATGCCGACGATCGAGGCTGGCAAAGATATCCGTATCGAGAAAGACGCGGGGCGCAGTGCCAAAATCCTGAACGATATGTGGGATTACTATTCCGGCGAGTTGACCCGCGTAGCGCCGGAAAACCGTTCGACAGCCAGGCTGTTCAGCGGGGTGCGCAACTGGAACGTGATGAGCAAGATGGGCAACGCCGGGATCGGTGCGATGATGACCGACCCCTTGTTCTCGGGCTTGACATCGAAATTCAATGGTCTCCCGGTCATGGGTGAAATCGGCACCTGGCTGCGCACCTTCAACCCGGCCGACGCCTCGCATCGCGAAGCGGCGTTGCATGCCGGCCTGATCTTTGCCGAGATGACCGGGCGGGCCGAGCGCATGTGGCGCGACGGACGGTTCAACACGCATGAGTTCACGCGCCGCGGCGCCAATGCCCTGCTGGAAACCACGCTGCTGACGCCGCACACGGTGGCGGCAAAGCAGGCAATGGGCCTTGCGTTCATGAAAGACTGGGGCGAGCATGCCAGCGTGGCGTTTGCGGATCTGCAGGAGCCCAAGCGCCTGGCGCTGGAACGCTATGGCATCGGGGCCAGCGAATGGGATGCACTGCGCGCCGTGGCGCCAATCGACCAGGGCAGTATCCGTTTGCTCCGGCCGGCCGACCTTGCGCGCCAGGGCGATGACGCGTCGATCGCGGCGGCGGTGAAGTTCATGAGCCTGATCGACGGGGAGACCAAGTTTGGTGTGCCGGGTGAGAGCCTGCGCGCGCAAACCTATGTGGCAACAGGTGGTCACTCATATCGCATCGAGCGCGGCACGTGGGGCGGTGAACTCGTGCACAGTATGGCGCAGTTCAAGACCTATTCCGTGATCTGGATGATGACGCACCTGGAACGTGCGATCTATGGCCGGGGCGGCATGGGGCGCCTGCAGTATGCCTTGGCGCTGCCGATCTTTCTCACGATCGGCGGCTATCTGGCGGACAGCCTGATAGACCTTTCCAAGGGTGAGGTGCCATCCATGGCACCCAACAAACTGCGATTGGGCCGGGCGCTTGTTCGCGGGGGCGGTCTGGGCATCATTGGGGACTTGGCCTCTCAAGGTCTGTCCAGCGACGGCGTGCATGCGGGGAGTGGAACGCTTGGCTTTCTTGCGGGGCCGACGTTGGGCGCAGTCGTTGATCCGACCGTGGCTCTTCTGGGCGGCAACCTTGGCGAGGTGGCGCAGGGAAAAGACACGCACTTTGCATCTGAACTGGTACGGCAAATTCGGGCGAACACGCCCGGCAGCAACGCATGGTACGCCAAGGTGGCGATGAACCGGCTGTTGCTGGACCAGCTGCAGATGATGGCTGACCCGCATTATCACCAGAGCTTTGCCCGGATGCAGCGCGCGGCGCAGGAGCGCGGCTCGACCTATTGGTGGGCACCTGGGCAGGCGGTGCCCGAACTTGGCGCAGAAGGCGGCCAGCAGCCGGCGCCTTGACGTGATTCGCGGCTTGTGGGAAACAAGCGGCGCCGGACTAGCGTGAACGCCCCGGCGCCCGTGGTGTGGTTCACCCGGCGAGCGGCCGTAAAGCGCCAGAGGTGGCCCCGCGCGGCGGATTAGCCCTTCGCTCATGACTGATCATGTGCGGGGCTTTCCTATGACCGTTGGGGTTGAAACCCTTCCCACCAGCTATATCGGCGATGGCGTGACCACCAGCTTTCCGCTGGGGTTTACCTATTCCAATGCCAGCGATGTTGTCGTTTCCTTGGCATCGACGCCGTTGACCGGTGGATATGCTGTGGTTGGCGGCAACGTGGTGTTCGACGTGGCACCCGCGACGGGCGCCGCGATCGAGTTCGATCGGCAGACGCCGGTAACCCAGGACGCCAATTTCCCGGCAAACGGCACGTTCCCCTCCACGGCCTTTGCCAACCAGCTCGACAAGAATGTGCGCATCGCACAAGAGCACAAGCAGGAACTGGGCGACATCTATGCGCGCGGGCTGCTGGTGCAAAAGGGCCTGACGCCCTTGCCGGTTGGCGATCTTTCCGCCGGTGAAGGCCAAGCGCTGGGCATCATCAACGGCATTCTGGTGCCGGTGCCGCATGCCGGCGCAGACGCGGAACGGGCCGCGCTCGATGCCGAAGCGGCGCGGGATGCGTCACGGACAGCGCAGGGCCTCGCGGAGGCAGCGCGTGATGCCTCCATCACTGCCAAGGGGCAAAGCGAGGCGGCGCGCGATGCGGCGGCTGTGCAGGCAGCCTTGGCGGCGACGAATGGCGCAGCGCAGGTGGCGCTGGCGACGGTGCAGGCCACTGCAGCGGCCATAAGCGCTGCAGCTGCGGCAGCTGCGGCCAGTGCAACCGGTTTTCTCTACACCCCAACAACGACAGGAGCCGCGCCCCCGTACAAAGTGAGTGGCATCGCGATCACTGCGCCCGGCACAGCGACAAGCAATGGGCACTTTTCCGGTGTGGTAAGTGGATTGACCGGCTTTGCATGGTCATATCAGGCCACGGTCGGCGGTGGCATTTCTGCGCCGCAGGTGGATAAGCCGGCGCTCAGCGTGACCAATAGCGCGCCCACCCTGACGGCATCGGCAGGTGGCGTTTCCGGCGCCACGATCAGCGCGACCATGAGCCAGCTGCAGAATGGGGATACCTTTTGGGCGGTGTCTGCCGACTATCGCCAACTGCTGCAGTGGCAGGTGACTGGTGGTGTGGTCGTGGCATACCCGGACGGAAATGGCGTGCAGTATGCGACGCCGCTTGCGACGTCATTCGGCACGCTGCTCGATCCGGTGGAATATGAGGCCAGCGGCTATGTCTGGGCGATTGTCGATACCGATTTTCGCATTTTCGCCAGCGCCCTTCTTTCAGCCGCCGCGCCGCAGCCTGTCATTGCCACGGGGCTGAATTGGGCCAGTCAGACGATTTCCTCACTGGACCCCGATGAGTACGAAGCCTGCGGCTATTACGACGTGATCGTTGATGCCGGCTTTCGCATCTTTCGTGGCACTCTGCGCAGCGTTGTGGCTGTTGCGGCGACGGTTTCGGCCGACACGCTCTATGACCTCACCGAGATCGTGGACGGCAGCGGAAAGACGCAGACGGCATCGGTATCGCGCAAGAACGGGCGGGTCACGGTGCTGTCGCCGGCAGGCTCTAACAACTTGCCGCGCGCGGTCCGCAGCGATGGTTACGGCGTCTACAAGAGCGATCGGGCCAGTGGAGCGCCTGGCGGTCTCTATGCCCGCGATCTGCCCGGAGCCTATCCTGAAATTCAGGTGCAGCCGTCTCGCGCAATCCTCGCGCTGGGCGACTCCCTGACCTATTTCGGCCGCAGAGACGGGACGGCGTACTGGGCTGTTCTGGGAAGCCTGTTGGGCTGGTCGTCCTATGGCTGGGGTATTTCCGGCCAAACGCCTGGCGCGATCGCAGCACGTTGGGGTGCGGCCCCGATCTATGTCACCCTGACCAACAACACGCTGCTGGCGAGCACCCCTGTCGTGCTCACCGGCATCAGCGATACAGTGATTGATGGCGCCGTGCATTACGTGATCCATGGCCGCGTGGGGCCTAACGGACCCTATGCGCGCATGTATCGCAATGGCAACGAGGGTGCGTCTACGCCTCATGTCCTGGTGCAAGACCCTGGCGGCGTCGATACCCCGATCCCACCGGGCACGCAGTTCATTCCTGATGGTGCCTGCTACGGCCCCACGACCGGTGGCAGCGATGGGACGATCATCCCCTACGCCAAAAATCAGATTTTCATCCCGCGATTGGGGCGCAACAGCTATACTGATCCGGTCAATACGATCCGCATGATCAATGCCACGCTGGCCACGCTGACGCCGTTGACCAAGCAGTTCATCGTGCCGCTGATCATCCCCGGCGGCGCGTTCGCCGGCAACGGCAACGTCGCGGAAACTTTCGGGACTGCTGCACGCACGACGCTCGAAGCCACCAACGCCGCGCTCAAGGCTGCTTATCCCGACAATTGGGTCGATTTCATGCCGACGTTCTGGGCGAACGGCAATGGTTCGACGCAGGACAACAGCGACATTGCCAGTGGCCTGATCCCCACATCTCTGCGCCAGGACTGGCTGCATCCCAACGCCGCCGGCCGCGCCCTTGAAGCGCAGGTCTTGCAAGCCTTCATCGCCTCGAAAGGATGGACCCTCTAATGGCCACGCCGTTTTTCGGCCAGCAGATTGCTGGCTCCTCTGGTCGCACCGATCTCCCCAAGCTTCGCCGCGATTTCCTGATCGACGATGGCTGCAAGGCCATGCTCGATTTCGGCCGCAAGTGGGGATACCCAGCGCAGGTCACGCCTGCGGTCAACAACTCGCTGATCCGGCCGTACAAGCGCGAAAACAGCAACACCTCGGTCATCACCGGCACGCCGACATGGACCGGCGGCATGCTGAATTTCCGGGCGCAAAACCAGAAGGTTGGCGTCAACGTCTTGGAATGGACCGTGGCGGCTTCGGCCACGAACTTCGTGGTGGGCGGGTTTTTCAAGCTCTACACCACGGGGTTCAGCCAGGTTTTCGGCTCTGGCGTTGCGAACGCTGACATTTTCAACGCGTGCAACTCGAACGGCGCGCTGGGCCAATACCGCCTGTATTCGACCTACAATCCGTCTGGCAACCGTGTCAGCACGCTGTTCGGATTCAATGGCGCGTTTTTTGACGTGACCAGCGTGTTTCCGTTCGATGACCTTGTGCATCACGTCGCGATCGAGTTTCGCCAGATCACGCCTACGGCATATCAGGCATTTCTCTATGTCGATGGTGCGCAGGTCTATGCATCATCGGTCACCACCTACACTGGATCAATCAACACCCCGACGGGGGTGGCAGGTGTAGGCGGGGCCTACACCGCTTATCCAAACTGCGCGGTGGGCCGGTATTGGCTGTGGGATTTGACCGTCAGCGGCTCGAAGACCGTCACGCAGCTGATCGCGGCTGACATTGCGCAGAACGCTGGACGGTTCAGCTAAACCCCATTCGCGCAGGAAAAGCGAGGCGCGCCTTGTGCACACGCAACCATGACTGATCCAACGACTGATCCCGATCCCGATCACGTTCGCACCATTTCTGACAGCGATGCGCGCGCGATCGCCAAGGCGCTGTTCGCCGAAGCATCGCGTCAGGTGCTCATGGCTACGGGCCGCGGCGTGTGGGGCGCGCTGAAAACCATGTTTTTCCCGGTGCTGATCGGCGTGCTCATGTGGTGGCTGGCCACCCAGGGCAAGCCGATCGCGCTGCCAACAGGGGGTAGCTGACATGCCAAAGCCGCTTGGGCCGATCCGGTTCCTGACCGTGCATTGCACGGCCACGCCCGAAGGCCGCGACAATACCGCCGCCGAAGTCACGCAGTGGGATATCGCCCGGTTTGGCCAGCCCAGCTATCATTGGGTGATCGAGCTGGATGGCGATGCGGTCGCCACGCTGCCCGATACGCAATTGGGTGCGCACACCGGCGGCCACAACACCGGCAATATCGGCATCAGCTATGTGGGCGGCACCGAAACGCTGAACGCGGGCGGCAAGCCCAAGGACACACGCACGCCGGCGCAGCGCGCCACGCTGGCACGGCTCATCCGCCAGTATCAGGCCAAGGTGCCCGGGTTGATCGTGCGCGGGCACCGTGACTGGCCGAACGTGGCCAAGGCGTGCCCCAGCTTTGACGTGGGCGCATGGATCAAGGGGGGCATGCAATGAACGAACAGCACAGCCTGATCGCGTTCCTGGCGACGCTGGCGGCGATCGTCATCCTGGTGCTGGTGGGCGCCTGGATGGCCGGGCAGGGCAAGAATGCCGAGGCGCTGGGCATCGGCGCGGCGGTAACGGGCCTGATCGGCGTGATCGGCACGTTCCGCCCTCGCACGCCGCAGGTGACGACATGATCGGCCTGTGGGCCGGCGTGGCCCTGGCATGGCTGCGCAAGGTGCTGGCGCCTGTGCTGCCGGCGATCGCCGGCGTGGTGGTGGGGCTGCTCATCATCCAGACGGTGCGCATCGAGGGCATCAGCATCTGGCCGATCCATATCGATGGCCTGAAGGCTGAAATCGCGACGGCGCGCAAGAGCGTGCAGGATGTGAAGGACGCGCAGGCGACGGCCACAAAGCAGTGGCAGGACGCGGTGCAACACCAGGAAGCGGCCTCGCGCATGGCGGCGGCCGTGGGAGAAACCGAACATGGAAAAGAAGTGGCTGCAGCCCGCGCTGCTGGTGCTGCCTATGCTGATGCTCACCGCGTGTGCGCCGCGCCAGCTCGCCGTGATACCGGCGACGCCGCCAGCACCCCCGCGCCTGGCGATCCCGGAGTTCGTGAAAGCGTGCCCGACGGTTCCGTCGTGGTATCCGAAGGGGACGTGCAAGCCTGCTCCGACAGCGCGGCCTACGCCGTAGCGCTGCACAACTGGCTGGTCGACCAGCCCAACCAACAGTGAGGTGCACATGAGCGATGAAGCGAACGACGCCGGCGAGGCCCTGGGCCCGGCGCTGGCGGTGCTGACCAACCACGATGAAGCAGCGTTGGCCGAGGCGGCCGAGCTGGGCATCGTGCCGCCGCCGGTGGAGTATGATCTGCCCGAGCCGGAAATGCCCTCCGAGGCCCCGCCCAGCGATACGCCGCCTTCGAGCGGTGAAGGTCAGGGCGAAGGCGCTGGCGCGCCTGACGCGGCCGCGCAGGGCGACGGCGCGCCAAGTCCCGAGGGGGGGCAACCGTCCAGCCAAGAGGATGGTTCTGGTTCCGGTGAGGGCGAGGCGGCGCCGCCGTCTGCGTAACCGAATCAACACATGCGGAACGGCCGGTAGGGTGACCTGCCGGCCGTTTCTGTTGGAATGATCGTTGGAACGATGTTGGAAGGTTTGGCGAAATTTCAGCCTAAACCACTGAAAAACTTGGAGCGGGTGAAGGGAATCGAACCCTCGTATTCAGCTTGGGAAGCTGCTGCTCTACCATTGAGCTACACCCGCTCGGGTGCGGCGCGATTGCCACAGGGGGGCGGGGCGGTCAACCGTCTTGTTTGGCGCCTGCGGCAAGGTCTGGCAGGGTCTGCGGGGTCAGCACCTGGGGCAGCTTGGTGGGGGTTGCGGCGCCCGGCGCGTACCACAGATAGAGTGGTACGCCCGCCGCGCCCTGGGCTGTCAGGAAGGTGGTGATCGCCGGGTCGGCCCGCGTCCAATCGCCCACGATCACCTGCACCCCGGCCTTGGCAAAGGCCTTGGCGGTGGTGTCGCGATCGATCGCGACGCTTTCGTTGACCTTGCACGACAGGCACCAGTCCGCGGTGAAATAGAGAAACACCGGCTTGCCGCTGGCGCGCGCGCGATCGAGCGCGGCTTGGCTGAACGGCTGCGTGCCGGGCAGGCCTTCGCCTTGCGTCGCGGGCTTTGCGGCAAGCCGTGGGGCGCCGAGCAGGGCAGCGGCGACGAGCGCGATCGCCACCGGGGCCAGCCAGGCGAGGACCGGGCGACCCAGGCGGCGCTGCCGTTCGGCCAGCACCAACACGATCAGCAGCGCCACGGCGAGGGCGAGCGCCGCGCCCATCAGGCCAAGGCCGCCCTGGCGCCAGGCCAGCCACAGCAGCGCCGCCACCGTCAGCCCCATGGGCACGGCCATGGCGCGGCGGAAGCGGTCCATCCATGGGCCGGGGCGCGGCAGGATGCGACGCAGCGGCGGCACGAAGCCGATCAGCAGGAACGGCAGTGCCAGGCCCAGGCCCAGCGCGGCAAACACGGCCAGCCCCGCCACCGGCGGCAGCACCAGCGCCACGCCCATCGCGGCGGCCATGAACGGCCCGGTGCACGGCGTTGCCACGAAGGCGGCCAGCAGCCCGGTGCCAAAGGCGCCGCCCACTGTGCCGGCACTGGCACCGCTGCGCGAGACGGACAGGCCCGGCAGTTCATAGAGCCCGGCAAAGTTTGCCGTGATCGCGGTTGCCAGCAAGACCAGCAAGGCCACCACGCCCGGGTTCTGCAACTGGAACGCCCAGCCCACCTGTGCCCCGCCGGCGCGCAAGGCCAGCAGTGCGGCGCCCAGGGCGAGGCAGGCCAGGATCACCCCGGCGCTATAGGCCAGGCCCTCGGCCCGGGCATGCCGGCTGTTGCCCCGGGCCAGTGCCATGGCCTTGAGGCTGAGGATCGGAAACACGCAGGGCATGATGTTGAGGATCAGGCCGCCGACCAGCGCGCCGAGCATCGCCAATACCAGGGTGCGCCAGGAAAACGGCGTCTGTGCGCTGCCGCCGATCGGTGTGCCGCCCTTGGGCACCGCGCCGGGAACCGCGGTGATCGCCAGTCCGCCAGCGCCAGGGCCGAGCGCCAGCACGCCCGAAATGCTTTGCGGGTGCTCGGCCATCGCACCCTTGGCCCGAGCCAGGGTGATGATCAGCCAATCGCCTTGCCGGGCAAAGGCCTGGGGCGCGGCATAGTCGATCATGCCCTGGCCGGCGATGAAGAAGTGCGGATCGGCAATGCGCGCCGTGGCGGGGAAGGGGATGGCGAGCGCAAGGCCAGTGGGCGTTGCCTCGAACTTGCCCTGCTGGTCGAGCCGCGCCGGCAGCGCGGCGCGCCACGCGGCAAAGCGGGCGTCCTTGGGGCCATTGCCCACGGCAATCGTGCCCATCAGGCTGGCGCGTTCGGGCACGCAGATCTGGTTGGTGCAGGCAAGCCATTGCGCCTTGGCGCTGATCGGCAAGGTGCTGCCCGGCCGCGCATCGGCCGGTAACGTCACCGGCACCAGCACGGCATAGGCCTTTTCATAGACATGGTTCATCAGGCCCTGGAGGACCAGGGTCTGCGGCACGGGAAACTGCAGGTCGCCGGCCTTGGCTCCGGCCGGCAGGGTCCAGTCGAGCGACAGCGGCAGGCCAGCGTCACCCGGATTGGTCCAATAGCCGTGCCAGCCCGCCTCTGGCTGCATCAGCACGGCCATGGTCACGGTCTGGCCCGGCTGGGCGGGCCCTTCTGCTAAAAGCGTGGCGCGGATATGCGGAGTGCTGCCGCTTTGATCCTGGGCCTGGAGCGGCTGTGCGCCGAGCAGGGCCACCGGCAAGAGCCACAAGACTGCAACAATTGCGCGCAATGGCGGGGTCAGTTGCGCCAGGGCGCCCGTCATGCTCTTCCAGAATCGCTGCAACAGGGGCACACGCTCTCCGTTTCCGGCGCGAAAGATCAGTCTAACGCCCGCGCGATGTAAGGCACATGGCCGGCGCCGTCCAGAACGCCTCTTGGTGAATACCCCAAGGGCGGGATGGACAAGGCCGCAGGCATTCCGTTGAGGTACGTTCATGCGAAACAAACCGGTCCTGACTTCCGCCCTCGTCGCCCTTGCCACAGCCAGCCTCGTTGCCGCGCCGGCTGCCATGGCCGCGCCGCCAGCGCCGCAGCCCCTGCCTGCTGCCCCGGTGCCTGCTATCGCGGCGCCCAGTGCCGCCGTCACCACGCCGCCGCGCCTGGTGATCGCGCTGGCGATGGACCAGTTCTCGGCCGATCTCTTTGCCGAATATCGCAGCCATTTCACCGGCGGCCTGGCGCGGCTGGCCAGCGGGGCGGTGTTTCCGGCCGGCTATCAAAGCCATGCTGCCACCGAAACCTGCCCCGGCCATTCCACGCTGCTCACCGGCAATCGCCCCGCCCACACCGGCATCATCGCCAATACCTGGATCGATCAGTCCGCCGCGCGCGCCAAGAAGGAGGTCTATTGCGCCGAGGATGAAACCCGCACCGCTGCCGATCCCAAGGATTATGTCGCCAGTGTCGGCCACCTTCTGGTGCCCACCCTGGGCGAGCGGATGAAGCAGCAGTGGCCGGCCGCGCGCAACGTGGCGGTTTCGGGCAAGGACCGCGCCGCGCTGATGATGGGCGGCCATGTGATCGACCAGGTGTGGTGGTGGAAGAACAATGGCTTCGTCACGCTCGACGGGCGGGCCGGCGTTCCTGCCGCCGCGCAGGAAAATGCCACCGTCGCCAAGCTGCTGGCCAAGGGCGCCCCGGCGCTGCCCCTGCCGGCGTTCTGCGCGGCGCGCGAAGGCGCGGTGCAGGCTGGCAGCGCCACGGTCGGCACCGGGCACTTTGCCCTGGCTGCGGGCGATACCACGGCATTCCGTGCCTCGCCCCGCCTCGATCAGGCGACGCTCGATCTCGCGCTCAAGCTGGTGGACGCGATGAAGCTGGGCAAGGGCCCGGCGCCCGACATGCTCGCCGTCAGCCTGTCGGCAACCGATTACGTGGGCCACAGCACCGGCACGCAGGGGCCGGAAATGTGCATCCAGTTGGCCACGGTCGACCAGGCGCTGGGCGCGTTCTTTGCTGCGCTTGATGCGCGCGGCATCGATTATGGCGTGGTGCTTTCGGCGGACCACGGCGGTTTTGACCTGCCCGAGCGGCAGAACCGCGAAGCGATGCCGCAGGTCGCCCGCGCCGAACTGGCGCTGTCGCCCAAGGCCTTGAGCGAAAACGTTGCGGCCAAGCTTGGCCTGCCGGCCAAGGGCCTGATCCTGGGCGATGGCACCGCCGGCGATTTCTGGGTCGATGCCACGCTGCCCGATGCCGAAAAGACCACCGTGGTGGACACCGCCCGCGCCATCCTGCTCGCCCATCCGCAGGTGGCCGCGGTGTTTACCGCCCCTGAAATCGCCGCCACGCCGATGCCGTCCGGCTCGCCCGAAACCTGGAGCCTGATCCAGCGCGCGCGTGCCTCGTTCTATGGCCCGCGCTCGGGTGATTTCGTGGTCATGCTCAAGCGCGGCGTCATGGCGCTGCCGCAACCCGGGCCAGGCTATGTCGCCACCCACGGTTCGCCATGGGATTACGACCGCCGCGTGCCGATCCTGTTCTGGCGCAAGGGCATGACCGGGTTTGAACAGCCTTCGCCCGTTGAAACAGTGGACATTGCCCCCACCCTTTCGGCATGGATCAATTTGCCGGTGCCGCAAGGCGCCTATGACGGTCGTTGCCTTGATCTCGATCCGGGGCCGGGCAGCACCTGTGGAGTGAAGTGATGAACGACGTGGCGGCAGAGCAGGCCCTTTCGGGCGACGTGGTGATCCTGGGCGGCGGCCTTGTCGGCATGACGCTGGCGATCGGCCTCGCCAAGCAGGGCCTGTCCAGCCTGGTGGTCGATTCCTCCGATCCGGCGGCGCAAACCGCCGCCGGTTTCGATGGGCGCGCCTCGGCCATCTCTACTGCCAGCTGGAACCTCTATACCAACCTCGGCATGGCAGAGGCGCTGGCCCCCAAGGGCTGCCCGATCGACGCCATCGCCGTCACCGACAGCATGAAGCCCGGGCGCATCGATTTCCGCCCCGGGGCGGAAGACGGCTCGCTGGGGCGCATGTATGCCAACCGCGATCTGCGCGTGGCGATGTATGATGCTGCCGCGCGCGAAAGCCTGATCACGTTCCTGCCCAATACCCAGGTCGCCACGCGCGAACGCGGCGATCATGGGGTGTCTGTCACCCTTGCCGATGGCCGCCTGCTCAAGGGCAGCCTGCTTGTTGCGGCCGAAGGGCGCCGCAGCCCCACGCGCGATGAAGCTGGTTTTACCCCGGCGCGCTGGGACTATGGCCATCGCGCGATCATCGCCGGCCTGACCCACGAACGCAGCCACGAAAACACCGCCTGGGAAATCTTCTATCCCGCCGGTCCCTTTGCCCTGCTGCCTCTGCTGGACGAGGCCGATGGCACCCACCGCAGCGCGCTGGTCTGGACCGTGGCGGAAAAGGATGCGGCCGGGGTTCTCGCCCTGGGCGAAGCTGCTTTCCTGGCCGAGGTGGACAAGCGCATGGGCGGCATCTTCGGCAAGATCGCGCTCAACGGCCCCCGCTCGTCCTATCCGCTCAATTTCCACCACACCGCCAAGATCGTCGATCACCGCCTGGCGCTGGTTGGCGATGCCGCGCACGGCATGCATCCGATCGCCGGCCAGGGCCTCAACGTAGGGCTGCGCGATGTCGCCGCGCTGGTAGAGGTCTTGGCCGAAGGCGCGCGGCTGGGTCTCGAGCCGGGCGATGCGCAACTGCTTGCGCGCTACGAACGCTGGCGGGCGGCCGACACTTTCATGGTCGCCGCCGCCACCGATGTGCTCACCCGCCTGTTCGGCCTGCGCGGGCGCCTGCCCAGCATGATGCGCCGCTTCGGCATGGCCGGGGTGCAGCGCCTTCCCACGCTCAAGCGCTGGTTCATGGACGAGGCGCGCGGCATGAGCGGCAAGCTGCCCGACCTGCTCAAGGCCTGAGCTAGCGGGCGCCATACAGGCCTGCCCTGGCTTGCGTGCCGGGGCGGGCGCGCCGTGCCATGGGCATGCGGCTTGGCCAAGCAACTCCAGATCCGATATTTTCCTTAAGCGGCGCCCCTTATCCGGCGCTTAAGATTCGCCCTATAAAGCGCAGCAACATGACCCAGCCTGCGCCCAAAACCATCCTCCTCGTCTTCGGCACCCGGCCCGAGGCTATCAAGATGTTTCCCGTGGTGCACGCCCTGCGCACCGATCCGCGTTTTCGCGTGGTGACCTGCGTCACCGCGCAGCACCGCGGCATGCTCGACCAGGTGCTGGCGATTGCCGGCATCACGCCCGATCACGATCTCGATCTGATGCGCCCCAACCAGACGCTCGATGGCCTCACCGCCGCGCTGCTGACCGAAATCGGCAAGGTGATGGACGCGGAAAAGCCCGATTGGGTGGTGGTTCAGGGCGATACCGCCACGGCGATGGCGGGAGCCCTGGCGGCCTATTATCGCAAGATCGCGGTGGCCCATGTCGAGGCTGGCCTGCGCAGCCACAATATCTATCACCCCTGGCCCGAAGAGGTGAACCGCAAGATCATCGGCACCATCGCCGCGCTGCATTTTGCGCCCACGCCCACGGCGGCAGACGCGCTGCGCGCCGAAAATGTCGATCCCGCCACCATTCACGTCACTGGCAACACCGTGATCGATGCGCTGCACTGGGTCACCGCCCGGATCGCGGCAGAGCCGGAACTGGCCGGCGGCCTCGCTGCCCTGGAAAGCCGCTTTGCCGGCAAACGCCTGATCGGCGTGACCAGCCACCGCCGCGAAAACTTCGGCGGCGGGCTCGAGGCAATTGCCCAGGCGATCCGCACCCTGGCGGCCCGGCCCGACGTTGCCCTGATCTTTCCGGTGCACCCCAATCCCAACGTGCGCGCGGTGATGGATGCAGCCCTGGCCGGCCTGCCCAACGTCGCCCTGATCGACCCGCTCGATTATCCCCATTTCGCCCGCCTCCTGGCGATCAGCGAGATCATGCTGACCGACAGCGGCGGCGTGCAGGAAGAAGCCCCGGCGTTGGGCAAGCCCGTGCTGGTAATGCGCGAAACCACCGAGCGGCCCGAAGGCGTCGCTGCCGGCACGGCCCGCCTGGTGGGCACCGATGCCGCGCGCATCGTGGCCGAAGCCAGCACCCTGCTCGACGACCCCGCCGCCTATGCCGCGATGGCCCGCGCCCACAACCCCTTCGGCGACGGCCACGCCGCCGCGCGCATCACGACATTGCTGGCTGCATAGGGCCGCCGCAGCGCTTTGTTGCTGGCTGCGGTCGCTTTCCATTTTTGCTTAATTGCTAAAGATATACTGCTATTTCCGCCGCTTGCGCCACAGCAGCACGCCCGCCACCGGCACGGCCAGGGCGGCCGCAGCCAGTGCCGCCACTTTCGCGGCGGCCATGGCTATGCCTGACAGCAGGAACAGTACGATTTCCAGCGTGGCTTTCAGCATGGGCAGGGCAAGCGCTGCATCCCGTGGCAACGGGAGAAGAGCGCGGCCGATGCCCCGCATGCCTGAAAACGGCAAACCTGAAACTGCCACGCGAACATCAAAAACCCCGCCTCCTTCCGGCTGGGGATACCGGAAAAAGGCGGGGCGGTAAGCTTGAAAGCGGCGGCCAAAGGGGATGGTGCCGCTTTCTTGCCAACCTTGTCAGGCCATCAGGTCGAAACGGTCGGCGTCCATGACCTTGGCCCAGGCCGCGACAAAGGCATCGACGAACGGCTTTTCCGCGTCATCGGTGGCATAGGCTTCGGCCAAGGCGCGCAGTTCGGAGTTGGCGCCAAAGATCAGGTCCACGCGCGTGGCGCCATAGCGGGCCTCGCCGGACTTGCGGTCGAACGCGGTGAACACGCCATCCCCGGTTTCCTGCCAGCGCATGGCCGTGGTGGCCGCCAGCAGGTTGCGGAAGAAGTCATTGGTCAGCAGCCCCACCCGATCGGTGAACTGGCCCAGCGTGCTGCCGCCATGGGTGGCGCCCAGCACGCGCAGCCCGCCAACCAGCACGGTCATTTCGGGCGCGGTCAGGCCCAGCAGTTGCGCGCGGTCTACCAGCAGTTCTTCCTGGCTGCGGCGGTGCGGGCCGGCGGCATAGTTGCGAAAGCCGTCATGCCGGGGTTCCAGCACGGCAAAGCTGGCCGCGTCGGTCTGCGCCGCGGTGGCATCGGTGCGGCCGGGGGTGAACGGCACCGAGACGTCGTGTCCGGCCGCGCGCGCCGCCGCTTCCACCCCGGCATTGCCGGCCAGCACGATCAGATCCGCCAGGCTTATCTTGCGGCCACCGTCGGCCTGGGCATCGAACGCGGCCTTGATCGTGCGCAGCACGTCGAGCACGCGGGCCAACTCGGCCGGTTCGTTCACCGCCCAATCCTTTTGCGGAGCCAGCGCGATGCGCGCGCCATTGGCACCGCCGCGCTTGTCCGACTGGCGGAAGGTGGAGGCGCTGGCCCACGCCGTCTTGACCAGGTCAGCCACCGACAGCCCGCTGTCGAGCACCCGCGCCTTGAGCGTGTCGATATCGGCCGGCGTTACCAGGGGATGATCCACGGCCGGCACCGGGTCCATCCAGATGCGCGGCGCGTCCGGCACGTCCTTGCCCAGATAGCGCGCCTGGGGCCCCATGTCGCGATGGGTCAGCTTGAACCACGCCTCGGCAAAGGCGCGGGCAAACTTGTCCGGATTGGCGTGGAAGTCCTTGGAAATGGCAAGATAAGCCGGATCGGTGATCAACGCGATATCGCTGGTGAACATCATCGGCTGGTGCCGGCGCGCCGCGTCGTGGGCATCGGGCACCGTCCCCGCACCGGCATCGCCCTTGGGCTTCCACTGGTGCGCGCCCGCCGGGCTGACGGTCAATTCCCAGTCATAGCCGAACAGCGCATCGAAATAGCCGTTGTCCCAGGCGATCGGGTTGGTCGTCCAGGCGCCTTCAAGGCCGCTGGTGATCGCGTCCACGCCCGCGCCGCTGCCGTGCGTGCTGATCCAGCCCAGCCCCTGCGCCAGGATATCCGCGCCTTCCGGGGCGGCGCCGATCGCGGCCGCGTCACCGGCGCCATGGGCCTTGCCAAAGGTGTGGCCGCCAGCGATCAGCGCCACGGTTTCCTCGTCATTCATCGCCATGCGGGCAAAGGTTTCGCGGATATCGCGCGCCGAACCCAGCGGATCGGGTTCGCCATTGGGCCCTTCCGGGTTCACATAGATCAGGCCCATCTGCACTGCGGCCAGCGGCTCTTCCAGTTGGCGATCGCCGCTGTAGCGCGCATCGGCCAGCCACTGGCTTTCCGCGCCCCAATAGATATCGGCCTCGCTTTCCCACACGTCTTCACGGCCACCGCCAAAGCCGACGGTGGGCAGGCCCATCGCTTCCAGCGCGCAGTTGCCGGCCAGCACCATCAGATCGGCCCAGCTCAGGCTGGCGCCATACTTCTGCTTGACCGGCCACAGCAGCAGGCGCGCCTTGTCGAGGTTGACGTTGTCGGGCCAGGAATTGAGCGGGGCAAAGCGCTGCGTGCCGGAAGAGGCGCCGCCGCGACCGTCGAACGTGCGATAGGTGCCCGCGCTGTGCCAGGCCATGCGGATGAACAGTGGGCCATAGTGGCCATAGTCGGCGGGCCACCAATCCTGCGACGTGGTCATCAGCGCGGTGATATCGGCTTTCACCGCGTCCAGATCGAGCCGGCGGAACGCCGCGCGATAGTCATGCCCATGGGGCATCGGATCGCTCAGGCGCGACTGCTGGCGCAGGATGCCCAGATCGAGCCGGTTGGGCCACCACATCTGGTTGGTCTGGCTCTGCACGATCGCTGCGGCGCTGGCGCCTTCATGGAACGGGCACTTCGAGGGGGCGGACATGGCTTGGCTCTCCTTGGCGGAAATTCCTCGTCCGCCGCTTTAGCCAGTCCGCTTTGATCGTTTAAATGGATTAAAACGGCCAGAGTAAGCTGAAATGCCGATTTATGTTGCCGCTTCCCCCTTGCCCGGCCGGTTCCGGCACCGTAAAGCGCGGGCACTTTCTCCATCGCAGACAGGGCGATTTTTCACACATGACGGCCACTCCCAAGACTTCCGCGCTGATGGCGCGCGGCGCTGCCTTCCTGGGCACCGAGCACGCGATCCTGTGCGGTGCGATGAGCTGGGTTTCGGAACGGAACCTGGTGGCCGCGATCAGCAACGCCGGCGGCTTTGGCGTGATTGCCTGTGGCGCGATGACGCCCGAACTGCTCGATGCCGAAATCGCCGGGACCAAGGCGCTCACCGCCAAGCCGTTCGGCGTGAACCTGATCACCATGCACCCGCTGCTGTTCGATCTGATCGCCGTGTGTGAAAAGCATGGCGTCGGCCACGTCGTGCTGGCCGGCGGCATTCCGCCCAAGGGCAGCGTCGAGGCGATCAAGGCCTTTGGCGCCAAGGTCATCGTCTTTGCCCCCACGATCGCCCTTGCCAAGAAGCTGTTCCGGTCGGGCGCCGATGCGCTGGTGATCGAGGGCAGCGAAGCGGGCGGCCACATCGGCCCGGTGTCGACCTCGGTGCTGGCGCAGGAGTTCCTGCCTGCCCTCGCGGCCGATCACCTGGTCTTCGTGGCGGGCGGCATCGGCCGGGGCGAAGCGATTGCCTCGTACCTCGAAATGGGTGCGGCCGGCGTGCAGCTCGGCACCCGATTTGCCTGTGCCAGCGAATCGATCGCCCATCCCGCGTTCAAGGCGGCGTTCTTCCGCGGCAATGCGCGTGATGCCGTCGCCTCGGTCCAGGTCGATCCGCGCCTGCCGGTCATTCCGGTGCGCGCGCTCAAGAACAAGGGCACCGAGGAATTCACCGCCAAGCAGATCGAAGTGGCGCACAAGCTGGACGCCGGCGAACTCGACATGGCGGCCGCCCAGCTTGAAATCGAACATTTCTGGGCCGGCGCACTGCGCCGCGCGGTAATCGATGGCGATGTGGAACGCGGCTCGGTCATGGCCGGCCAGTCCGTGGGCATGGTCACCAAGGAAGAGCCGGTGGCCACGATCATGGCCCAGCTGCTGGAAGAAAGCGAAGCCGCGCTGAACCGGCGCTGATCCGCCGCTTGGGGCAGGGCACGGACCAGAGAGCAGCGGCCAGATAGCTTAGGCCCGGGGGGATTTCATGACGCATCGCGCTTCGCTGAGCTTTGTCTTTGCCATCGTGCTGCTCGACATGCTTGGCTTTGGCATCGTCATTCCGGTGTTTCCCGGGCTGATCATGCACCTCGCCCGGGTTTCGATCACCCAGGCGGCCGAATATGCCGGCTGGCTGGGCGCGGGCTATGCGGTGATGCAGTTCGTGTTCGCCCCGGTGATCGGCAACCTGTCCGATCGCTTCGGCCGGCGGCCGGTTCTCCTGGCGGCGGTCTTTGCGCTGGGCCTCGACTATCTGCTCCAGGCCTTCGCCCCGGCGATGAGCTGGCTGGTGGCCGGGCGGATCATCGCCGGCATCACCGGTGCCAGCTTCTCGGCTGCCTATGCCTATATCGCCGATGTCACCCCGCCGGAAAAGCGCGCGGCCAGCTTTGGCCTGATGGGCATGGCCTTTGGCATCGGCTTCGTGGCCGGGCCGGCGCTGGGCGGGTTGCTCGGCACGCTGGGGCCGCGCGTGCCGTTCATGGCGGCGGCCGGGCTCAGCTTTGCCAATTTCCTGTTCGGGCTGTTCACCTTGCGGGAATCGCTCGACGCCGATCATCGCCGGCCGTTCGACTGGCGCCGCGCCAATGCGCTGTCCAGTCTGCGCGCGCTCAAGGGGCAAAGCGCCCGCGTGCTGTGGTTCGTTGCCGCGCTCGGTGCCTGGCAGCTGGCCAACGTGGTCTACCCTGCGATCTGGACCTACATGGCGATTGCCGCCTACGGGTTTTCGACCAAGGCGGTGGGCCTCGCTCTCGCCGTCGTGGGATTGAGCGCCGCGTTGTTCCAGGGGCTGGGCATGCGCTATCTCTTGCCCCGGCTGGGGGAGCGGCGCGCGGTGATCATGGGCGTGGCCTCGCTCGCCACCTCGTCCGTGCTCTATTGCCTGGCGCACCAGGTCTGGCAGGTCTACCTCGCCATTGCCGTCGGGGCGTTCCAGGGCGCCGTGCAGCCCTCGATCTCGGCCATGAACAGTCGCGCGGTCGATGCGCGCAGCCAGGGTGAACTGCAAGGGGCGGTGCAATCGATCGGCTCGATCGCGCAGATCATCGGGCCGCCGCTCTATGCGCAGACCCTGGCACGGTTCAGTGGCCCGGGTGCGCTGATCGATCTGCCCACCATGCCGATGCTCGTCGCCTCGGTCATCGCGTTGGCGGCGCTGGTCCTGTTCCTCAAGGGCGCCCGGCGCACGGCCTGAATCCGCGCAGGCCCTAGCTTTCCAGCTCGACGTCCCAATAGAGCCAATCCCGCCAGCTTTCGTGCAGGTGGCCGGGGGGGAAGGCGCGGCCCTTTTCCTGCAATTGCCAGGTCGTGGGCCGGATCGGTTCTTCCATCAGGCGCATGTGCGCCTGGGCCGGGGTGCGGCCACCCTTGGTCATGTTGCAGGGCGCGCAGGCGGTGGTGACGTTTTCCCAGGTGGTGCGGCCGCCCAGCCGACGCGGGATCACGTGGTCGAACGTGAGGTTTTCCCCGCTGCCGCAATACTGGCACACGAAGCGATCGCGCAGGAACAGGTTGAACCGGGTGAAGGCGGGAAACTCGCTGGGCTTCACATATTGCCGCAGCGCGATCACCGAAGGGATCTTCATGTCCAGCGACGGGCTGTGCACCGCGCGGTCATAGGTGGCGATGATATCCACCCGTTCCAGGAACACCGCTTTGATCGCGGTTTGCCATGGCCACAGGCTGAGCGGGTAATAACTGAGCGGCGTGTAATCGGCGTTGAGAACCAGCGCCGGGCAATTGTCGAGATGACGGTTGGATGCCAGCAAACGCGGCGTCGCGGCGCTATCGCCGCTATGGGGCCTGGCCGCAGCCGCCCGCTCGATCAGCGCCTGGTGAAGCATGCTCCGCTCGCGCTCCTGTGCCAAATCGGCTTCCGCCTCGCTCGGGGCGAGGCATGAAGGACAGGCATGACCGCTTCATGACGCATGGACACAACGAACACCTTTGTGCTGTTCCGGTCAAGGCCCGGCTGCCGCACCAAAAGGGCAGCCGGACTTTATCCACAGCTTGTCAACACCCCGCCGGTTACCGGGCGTAGGCGTTCACCAGGTCATAGAGATAGGCGCGCCCGGTCAGCAGCGACCTGACCTCGATCCGCTCGTTAAGGCCATGCACGCCGTTGCCGTCGGGGTTGCCCCAGGGGCCGGGAACGCCATAGGTCGGGATGCCCACGGCCTCCAGGAAGATCCCGTCGGTCGCCCCGGTGGACATGTCGGGCACCACCGGCACGGCGGGGAAATACTGCGCGGAAAGCTTCTCCATCGGGCCGATGATCTTGGGATCGAGTGCGGGCGCCTTGGCCAGCGGCCGCTGCGGCGGCACCAGGCTGACGGTCACGCCGGGATCGGCCACCACCTTTTGCAGCGCGGCCTGGATTTCCTCCACCGAATGGCCGGGGAAGATCCGGCAGTTGACGTTGGCCCCGGCGCGCTGGGGCAGGGCGTTGTTGGCATGGCCGCCGTCCAGCAATGTCGCCACGCAGGTGGTGCGCAGCTTGGAATGATAGGTGCGGTCAGTGTTCACCAACTTTTCCGCCTCGGCAAAGGCCGGGCTGCCGATCGGGTTGCTGGCCAGCACCTGCATCGCCTTGCCCATGGCATCGCCGCGCGCCGCCCCGGCCTTGGCAAAGAACGCGCGGGTCGTGTCGCTCATCTCGGTGGGGAATTCATGGTCGCGCAGCCGGGCCAGCGCATCGGCCAGCTCGTAAATCGCGTTCTCGCGCACGGGGATGGAACTGTGGCCGCCAGGATTGCGGGTTTCCAGGCGATAGTTCTGCACCGCCTTTTCGCCCACCTGGATGGACTGGTTGACCAGCTTGCCACCTTCCGACAGGCCCTTGCCATCGGTATCACCGCCGCCGCCTTCGTTAAGGGCAAACTCGGCATCGATCAGGTCGCGCTTGTTCTGAGCCAGCCACTGCGCTCCGTTGAACGCCCAGGTGGTTTCCTCGCCGCAGGTCAGCGCCATCTTCACCGTGCGCTTGAGCGGCTTGCCCGCCTTGAGGCGCGCCATCGTATCCACCCAGATCGCCGCCATCGATTTATCATCGGCGGTGCCGCGGCCATAGAAATAGCCGCCTTCCTCGATCAGGGTGAAAGGATCGCGCTCCCAATCGGCGCGCTTGGCCTCGACCACGTCGAGGTGGGCGAGCAGCAGGATCGGCTTGGCGGTTTTCGAGGTGCCGGGCAGCACTGCCACCAGCCCGCCGTCCTTGGGATGTTCGGGCGTGGAAAACAGCGTCAGCTGGCTGTCGGCATAGCCGGCGGCCTTGAGATGCGCCGCCATGCGCTCTGCCGCCAGGGTGCACGAGCCGCTGCTGACGGTGGTGTTGGTCTCGACCAGCTCCTTGTAAATGCTGCGGAACTGCGCCTCGCCAGTGTCTGGCGCGGTGGGTGCGGCCTGGGCATTGCTGGCGATGGCCATCGCCGCCAGGGCGAGGGTCGAAACGACGCTGCGAGTGATCAAAGGATTGCCCCCTTTTCCGATACGTTGCGCGCAACATGCCGCATGGCGCAGGGCATGCAAGGGGCTTGGCGCAGGTCGCCGTGGGGCTGTGCAAAACAGGGCCAATTCGCTTGGGTTTTGCGGGCAAAGTGCCTATGTGCAAGACTATGGCCAGCACCAACGAAAATACCCCGAACACCAATTCCTATGGCGCCGACTCGATCAAGGTCCTCAAGGGCCTTGATGCCGTGCGCAAGCGTCCCGGCATGTACATCGGCGACACCGACGATGGCTCGGGCCTGCATCACATGGTCTTCGAAGTGTCGGACAACGCCATCGACGAGGCGCTGGCCGGGCATTGCGACCTTGTCCTGATTGAACTGAACCCCGATGGCTCGGTCTCGGTCGAGGACAACGGGCGCGGCATTCCCACCGATATCCACTCCGAAGAAGGCGTTTCGGCCGCCGAAGTGATCATGACCCAGCTCCACGCGGGTGGGAAGTTCGAGAACACGTCGGACGACAACGCCTACAAGGTGTCGGGCGGCCTGCACGGCGTGGGCGTCTCGGTGGTCAATGCGCTGTCGGAATGGCTGGAGCTGACGATCTGGCGCGATGGCCAGGAACACTGGATGAAGTTTGCCCATGGCGATGCCGTGGCGCCGCTCAAGGTCACGGGGCCGGCCCCGGTGGCGGACAACGGCAAGCCCAAGAAGGGCACGCGCGTGACCTTCTCTGCCAGCCATGAAACCTTCAAGAACGTGACCGAGTTCGATTTCGACAAGCTCGAGCACCGCTATCGTGAACTGGCCTTCCTTAATTCGGGCGTGCGCATCCTGCTGCGCGACAAGCGCCATGAAGAGGTCAAGGAGCACGACCTGTTCTACGAAGGCGGCATCGCGGCCTTCGTGAAATACCTCGATCGCAACAAGCAGGCGCTGATCCCCGAACCGATCGCGATTTCGGCGATGCGCGACGGCATCGGCATCGATGTCGCGCTGGAATGGAACGACAGCTACTACGAAAACGTGCTGTGCTTCACCAACAACATCCCGCAGCGCGATGGCGGCACGCACCTTGCCGCGTTCCGCGCCGCGCTCACGCGCACGCTCAACGGCTATGCCGATCGCTCGGGCCTGCTCAAGAAGGAAAAGGTCTCACTGTCGGGTGACGACATGCGCGAAGGGCTGACCGCGATCGTGTCGGTCAAGCTGCCTGATCCCAAGTTTTCCAGCCAGACCAAGGACAAGCTGGTTTCCTCCGAAGTCCGCCAGCCGCTCGAAAGCCTGATGGCCGACAAGATGAGCGAATGGCTGGAGGAAAACCCCGCCCATGCCAAGGCCGTGATCGCCAAGGTGATCGACGCTGCCGCCGCGCGCGAAGCGGCGCGCCGTGCCCGCGAACTGACCCGCCGCAAGGGAGCGATGGATATCGCCAGCCTGCCGGGCAAGCTGGCCGATTGCCAGGAGCGTGACGCCAGCAAGTGCGAACTGTTCCTGGTCGAAGGGGACTCGGCCGGTGGCAGTGCCAAGCAGGGCCGTGATCGCAAGACCCAGGCGATCCTGCCCCTGCGCGGCAAGATCCTCAACGTGGAGCGCGCGCGGTTCGACCGCATCATTTCCTCGCGCGAAGTCGGCACGCTGATCCAGGCGATGGGCACCGGCATCCGCGATGAATTCAACCTCGAAAAGCTGCGCTATCACAAGATCGTGATCATGACCGACGCCGACGTCGACGGCGCGCACATCCGCACGCTGCTGCTCACTTTCTTCCACCGCCAGATGCCCGACATCATTCGTGCCGGGCACCTCTTCATCGCCCAGCCGCCGCTCTACAAGGTCGCCAAGGGGCGCAGCGAAGTCTATCTCAAGGACAATGCCGCGCTTGATCGCTACCTGGTGGAAGCCGGCACCGCCGGGCGCATCCTGGAAACCCAGGGTGGGGCGCGCGGCAGCCAGGAACTGGCCGAGCTGGTCGACCATGCGCTGCGCCTGCGCAACCTGATGGCCTTCGTGCCGCGCCGCTATAATCCCGATATCGTCGAAGCGCTCGCGCTGGCCGGTGCGCTCGATCCCGATCTTTCGGCCGATGCCCGCCTCGCCGCGCTGGCCAATGCCGCAAGCTGGCTGGATCGTGGCGATCCCGAAGCGCAGTGGGCGGCGCAGATGAGCGAGGATGGCGGCTATCACATCCAGCGCGCCTGGCGCGGGGTAACCGACCATCACATGATCGAGGCCGGCTTCCTGACCAGCGCCGAAGCGCGCAAGCTGGCCCGCCTCGCAGCCGAACACGCCGATGTCTATGCCGGTGTTGCCCGCCTGGTGCGCGCCGGCGCTGCCGCTGCGGAGCCGGAAAGCACGGGCGCTGCCGATGGCGAGGAAGCCCCCGCCGCCGCGGCCCGGGCCGAGAGCAAGGACGCCGGCATTACCCGGCCTTCGCAACTGCTCGAAGCGGTGATGGCCAATGGCCGCAAGGGTCTGTCGATCCAGCGCTACAAGGGCCTGGGCGAAATGAACGCCGAACAGCTGTGGGAAACCACGCTCGATCCGGAAGTCCGGTCGCTGCTCCAGGTCAAGGTGGAAGACGCCGACGTGACCGACGAGATCTTCACCCGCCTGATGGGCGACGTGGTCGAGCCGCGCCGCGATTTCATTCAGGAAAACGCCCTCAACGTGGCCAATCTGGACGTCTGATCATCATGAGCACTGCCACCATCCCGTGGGACCAGGCCGCCACGATGATCGATCTGGAAGGCCGCACGCCGATCATCGGCACGATCCGCGACTGTGCGCTGCACTTCTCGCTCTACAAGCCTCACGCCCGGGAAAATGCGCGTGTGCTGCTGACCGTGCCGATCCACCGCGAAGGGCGCAAAACGCGCACCTGGCTGCTCGATCCGTCGGAAATCGCCGAACTGTCAGACCGCCTGGCGCGCGAAACGCAGTAAGTTGGCGCAGTAAGCCGGCCCAGTACGCCAGGAAGGCCCTATCCCGCCCGGGATCAGCTCGCGGGCGGGACAGGGTTGCGTCTTTTCAGGCCGAGGGCATCTGCTGGCTGGCGCAGTGGAAGCCACCGCCACCCACCAGCACGGCATCGCCCATCACGCCCAGCGTGGCGCGGCCGGGAAACAGCGCACCGATCGCTTCCACGCCAGCTTCGTCGTGGACCGAGCCGAAGATCGGCACGATCACCGCATGGCTGGTGATCACGAAGTTCATGTAGCTGGCCGGTTGGATCATGCCGCCCCATTCGATGCGGCCCGGTGAGGGCACCTCGATCACCTCGACCCCGGCATCGCGGGCGCGCGCGGCGGCATCGGCATAGATCGCGGCATTGGGATCGTCCGGCCCTGTGGCCCGGGGCAAGGCCAGGCGGTTGGCGCCGACAAAGCGGGCCAGGTTGTCCACGTGCCCATCGGTGTGGTCGTTGATCAGCCCGTCGCCCAGCCACAGCACGCGGTCATAGCCCAGGTCACGCTTGAGGCGCATTTCCAGGTCGGCGCGCGACAGGTGCGGGTTGCGATTGGGGTTGAGCAGGCACTGCTCGGTGGTGGCGACAAGGCCGGTGCCGTCGCCATCCAGCGCGCCACCTTCCAACACCCAGTCGGCCTTGCTGGCAGCAAGGCCAGCGTCGGCCGCCAGGGTGGCGCCGATGTCCTGGTCTCCCGGCATCAGGTATTTGCCGCCCCAGCCGTTGAAGCCGAACAACTGCGCGTGGCGCCCACCGGCACCATCGGCCACCACCAGCGGCCCGGTATCGCGCAGCCATACGTCGCCATAGACGCGCTCTTCGATCTTGACAGAGGCGCTGGCGAGCCGCTCGGCGCGCATGCGATTGGCGGCATCGCGCACCACCAGGCGCACTTCCTGGCCGCTTTCGGCCACGGCGCTGGCAAAGGCGGCGATCTGCTCCTGCGCGCGGTCGATCACGCCCGACCATTCCTCGGCAAGGTGGGGAAAGCCCACCCAGAGCCAGTCCTGCGGGGCGAATTCGGGCGGCATCATGCCGCCCGTCGGGTTCACGTCGTTCATGGCCACGGCTTACTTGGCGCCGGTTACGGTTGCGCGGCTGGCATCGCGGATGGCGCGGAATTCGTCGCCCTGGTGCCAGTTGGGCCAGGTGGTGCCGGTGGCCAGGGCGCGGCCGAGGCGGTAATAGAGCTCCACTTCCTGGGCCATGCCGGTCATGTCCCAGCTGTCGGAATATTCGTCCGACGGCTGGTGATAGCGATGCTCGACATAGTCTTCGGTGGCAGCCTCGCCGGCCTTCTTGCCGCCATTGATCAGGTCGGTGCCCCGGCCCACGGCGAACATCGGCACGCCGCGCTTGGCCAGGCTGAAGTGATCCGACCGGTAATAGTGGCCGCGCTCGGGGTGATCCTCGGGCGTTTCGGTCAGGTGCATCTGCGCCTCCACCTGGCGCAGGATCGCGGTGAGGTCAGACTTGTCGCCACCGGTCACCTGCACGTCGCGCGTGGGGCCGATCAGGGACAGCGCGTCCATGTTCACGCCGCCCACGGTGCGGGCCAGCGGATAGACCGGATGCTGGGCATAATATTCCGAACCGAGCAGGCCGGATTCCTCCAGCGTCCAGGCGGCAAAGACCTGGGTGCGCGGGGTGGGGCCGGCGCGGCGGTTCATGTCGGCCAGCGCCACCAGCGCGCCCACGCCGCTGGCATTGTCGATCGCGCCGTTGCAGATGTCGTCACCGCGCGCGTCGGGCTTGCAATGGCCCAGGTGGTCCCAGTGGCCCGAATAGAGCACGTATTCGTTGGCGCGGGTGGTGCCCGGGATCACGCCGATCACGTTGTGCGAGGTGCTGTGCGTGACGGTGTTGTCGAACGACAGGCTGGCCTTCGCGCCCAGCGGAACGGCGTGGAAGCCCTTCTGCTTGGCCGCTGCCGACAGGGCGGCAAAATCCTTGCCGGCAGCCTGGAAGATCGCCTCGGCAACCGGGCGGCGGATCCAGCCATTGGCTTCGGTCTGGTCCATGCCCTTGTTGGCGCTGGCCACGAAATTGCCGGTGCCGCCGCTCGATTCCAGCACGTTCCAGCCATAGGCGGCGGGGAAGGTGTCGTGCACGATCAGTGCGGCCTTGGCGCCATGGCGCGCGGCCTCGGCATACTTGTAGGGCCAGCGGCCATACCAGGTCATGCGGCGGCCCTTGAACAGGCCCTGTTCGTCGGCGTTTTCATAATCCGGGTCGTTGACCAGGATCACCGCGATCTTGCCCTTCATGTCGATGCCGGCATAATCGTCCCAGCCCAGTTCGGGCGCGGTGATGCCATAGCCGACAAAGACCAGCTCGCTGGCGTCGATCGCGGTGTGGTCTGCCTCGCGATAGGAACCCACCACGAAATCGGCGCCGGGCTTGAACGACAGGCTGCCCACGGTCAGCGGGCTGATGTTCTTGGCCGCGATCGTCACCATCGGCACGGGCTGCAACCATTCACCCTTGTTGCCGGGCTTGAGGCCGGCGGCCTTGAAACGGGTGATGATCGCGTCGAGCACCGCCTGTTCCTTGGGCCCGCTGGGCGCGCGGCCTTCCAGTTCGTCAGACGCCAGCGTCTTGATCGCTTCGCGCATCATCGGCACCGGCACGGTCGGCACCTTGGGCGCGGGGGCGGCAAATGCGGGAACAGCCAGGGCAGAGGCCAGCAACGCGGTGGCCATGCGGCGGCCGAGGGAAACATGCATGGTCAGATCCTTGCTATGGGATAACGCCGCGCCAAGGGGGAAGGCGAAGCTCATGCCGGCTACTTGGCAGAGCCTGCCGGCTGGGGCAAGACGACCCACGGTGCGGCAACGAGAGAGGGAGCCTGCGTGCGGCAAGGAATCGATTGGGACCATGCGCTTGTCCTTGCCCGCCGGCACACCACGTTCCTGGCCCGCGCGCTCGATCGCCAGCCCGAGGTGGCCGCGCTGCTTGCGCACGGTGACATCGAAGCGGCACTGGCACATGCGCGCCTGGCCGGACAGGGCGTGGACGATGCAGGGATTGCCTTGCGGCGCGAGCGCTTGGCCCTGGCGCTGGCGCTGGCGGTGGGCGATATCGCCGGCGCGTTGCCGCTCATGCGCGTGGTGCAGGCGCTGTCAGACTTTGCCGATCGCGCGCTCGATGCTGCCATTGCCGCCGCCATTGCCCGGCGCGCGCCCGATGCCGCGCCAGTGGGCTTTTCCGCCATCGGCCTGGGCAAGCACGGCGCGCAGGAACTGAACTATTCCTCGGATATCGATCCCATCCTGCTCTACGATCCCGACGTGCTGCCGCGCCGCCCGCGCGACGAGCCGGGCGAGGCGGCGCAGCGCGTGGCGCGCGGGGTGGTCGAATTGCTCTCCACGATCACCGAGGAAGGCTATGTCTTCCGCATCGATCTGCGGCTGCGCCCGGCCTCGGAAGTCAGCCCGCTGGCGATCCCGTTCGAAGGGGCGATCACCCATTATGAATCGAGCGCGCTCGCCTGGGAACGGGCCGCCTATATCCGCGCCCGTGCCGCTGCCGGCGATGTCGCGCGCGGGCAGGCGTTCCTCGATACGATCCGGCCGTTCGTGTGGCGGCGCAGCCTGGATTTCGGGGCGATCGCCGAAATCGGCCGGCTTACCGCGCGCATCCGCGATCACTATGCCGCCGGGCAGGTGGTGGGGCCGGGCTATGATCTCAAGCGCGGGCGCGGCGGCATCCGCGAAGTGGAATTCTTCGCCCAGACCCACCAGCTGATCCATGGCGGGCGCAATCCCGCCCTGCGCCTGCGCGGCACGCGCCCGGCACTCGATGCCTTGGCGCAGGCCGGGATCATCACTGCGGATGACGCGATGGTCATGGGCGAAAGCTATGACCGGCTGCGCGTGCTCGAACATCGCCTGCAGATGGTGGCCGATCAGCAGACGCATGCCCTGCCGCCGCAGCAGGCGGCGCTCGACAGCGTGGCCCAGCTGGCCGGGCACGATGATGGTGCCGCGCTGATTGCCGAGGTGCAGGATATTTCCCAGGCCGTGGCGCAGCGGTTCGATGCCCTGCTGGCGATCATCTCGCCCACCGGCGCGGTGGCGGTGGACAACCGCAGCCTGGCGCAGGATCTGGCGGCGATGGGCTTTGCCGATGCCGAAGGGTTGGCCCGGCGGGTGGAAGCATGGGACAGCGGCGCATTCCGCGCGCTGCGCAGCGACGAGGCCCGCGCCGCCTTTGCCCGCGTGCGGCCGCAATTGCTGCAGGCCCTGGCCGAGGCGCCCGATCCCGACCATGCGCTGGCGCGGTGGGAACGGCTGCTGGCGGCGCTGCCCTCGGCGATCAACGTGTTCCGCCTGCTTGAGGCCCGCCCCGGCCTGATGGCGGTGGTCATGCGCGTGCTCGCCCATGCCCCGACGCTGGCCGAAGACCTGGCGCGGCGGGCAGACCTGCTCGATACGTTGATCGATCATTCCGCCTTTGCCCTGCCTGGCAGCGTCGATGATATCGTCGCCACGCTGGCGCGGGGCGAGGTGGGCGATGATTACCAGCGCCTGCTCGATGCCGTGCGCCGCAAGGTGGGCGAACTGCGCTTTGCTCTGGGCGTGCAACTGGTCGAAGGGCTGCATCCGCCGCTGGCCGTGGCCGCCGCGCTCAGCCGCGTGGCCGAGGCCGCGATCACCGTGCTCGGCACCGCGACCGAGGCCGAGTTCATCCGTGTTCACGGCCAGGTGCCCGACGCGCGCATGGTCGTGCTGGGCCTCGGGCGGCTGGGCGGCGGCGCGCTCACCCATGCCTCCGATCTCGATCTGGTGTTCCTGTTTGGCGGCCCGAGCGATGCCTATGCCCGCGAATCCGATGGCCCGCGGCCGATCGGTGGCACGCTCTATTTCAACCGCCTGGCCCAGCGCATGATCGCCGCGCTGTCGGTGCCCACGGCGGCCGGCGCGCTGTACGAGGTGGATACCCGGCTGCGCCCCTCTGGCGCGCAAGGGCCGATCGCGGTCAGCCTCGACAGTTTCGAGCGCTATCAACGCGAGGATGCCTGGACCTGGGAGCACATGGCGCTGTGCCGGGCCCGGCCGCTTTTCGGGCAGGCGACCGATCGCGCCGCACTCGCCGATATCGTCGCCCGCGTGCTGCGCCAATCGCGTGATCCCGCTGCCCTGCGGGACGACGTGCTGGCGATGCGCGCCGAAATGGCGCGGCACAAGCCGGCCAAGGGCCCACTCGACGTCAAGCTGGCGCGCGGCGGCCTGGTCGATCTTGAATTCCTCGCGCACTACCTGCAACTGCGCGATCACGTGGCGCTCGATCCCGATCTGGGCGCGGCGGTGCTGGCGCTGGAAGAGGCTGGCCTCCTGCCGCCGGGCCTGCGCGCCGCGCACGATCTGCTTGCCGGGCTGCTCGTGGTGGTGCGCCTGGTTGCCCCTGATGGCATGTTCCCGCCCCCGGCCAGCCGTGCCATCGTTGCCGCTGCCTGTGGCCAGGAAAGCTGGGACGCCCTGCTTGACGCGGTGGCGCGGGCAAGACACCGCATTGCCGATGCCTGGGGCCAGATCTTCGGGCAACCATTGGAGACATGACGCATGAGCACTTTTCCCGGCGTGGGCGATCCGCTGCCCGATCTGCCGCTGACCGCCCCTGATGGCAGCGTGGTGAAGCCGTCTGACTTTGCTGGCCGCAAGCTGGTCGTGTTTTTCTATCCCAAGGACGATACGCCCGGCTGCACTACCGAGAACAAGGACTTTTCCGCCTTGGCCGATGAATTTGCCGCCGCCGGCACCGCGCTGCTTGGCGTAAGCAAAGACCCGCCCAAGAAGCACGAGAAGTTCATTGCCAAGCATGGCCTGGCAGCCCCGCTCGCCAGCGATGCCGAAGCCGGCGGCCTGTCCGATGCGCTGGGCATCTGGACGGAAAAGTCGATGTATGGCCGCACCTACATGGGCATGGAGCGCACGACCTATCTGGTCGGTGCCGATGGCCGCATCGCCCAGGTGTGGAACAAGGTGAAGGTCAAGGACCACGCCGCGCAGGTTCTCGCCGCGGCGCAGGCGCTGTAACGCGCGCGGCATGACTGCATCGCTTCCCACCGTGGCGGCCGCGATTCGCGCCGCCATGTTGACCGCCGATCCCCGCGACAAGGCCATGGCCACCCGCGCCGTGGCGCGCGATTGGGCGGCCGGCCGCCTGGCTTTCGCCTTCGACGTGGCCATGCCCGATAGCCCGGCGCGCCCGGCCGAGCCGGAACTGCTGCCGCCCAATCGCATGCCCAAGCGCGGGCGCGGCGGTTCCGAGCGCGGGCGCCTCGCGCTGATCCATGCGCTCTGCCACATCGAATTCGTCGCGATCGACCTGGCGCTCGATGCTGCGGGGCGGTTCGGCGCCGAGCGCGGGCCGGATTTCGTCAGTGACTGGCTGGGCGTGGCGGCGGACGAGGCGATGCATTTCAGCCTGCTGGCGCGGCGCCTGCGCACCCTGGGCAGCCATTACGGCGCAATGCCGGCGCACGACGGGCTGTGGGATGCCGCGCGCGAAACCGCGCACGATGTTGCCGCCCGCCTCGCCGTGGTGCCCATGGTGCTGGAGGCGCGCGGCCTCGATGTCACGCCGCAAACCATTGCGCGGTTCGTGGCGGCAGACGATCACACCACCGCGCGCATCCTGCAGCGAATCGTTGACGACGAAGTGCGCCATGTCCGCTTCGGCACAAGCCATTTCGCCAAACTGTGCGAAGAGCGTGGTAAACAGGCACCGCAGCTTTGGAAAACCCTGGTCGCGCAGCACTTCCGTGGCAGCGTTAAGCCACCGTTCAACGACTCGGCGCGTCGTTCAGCCGGTCTATCGTGCGAAATGATGGCGGCTCTTGCGTGATGGGGGCACCCGCCGCTACCCCTCCGGCACGAGATCGGCGGGGGGTATCCACCAATCTCTGAACAAAGCTTGGTCAGCGATGTGGTTCCGCCGCAGTCTGGCAAAGCGGCGTTCGCTGGGGGTCAGCACGGAACGGATGCCGCTGGCGCAGGGCCCGATTGGCCCGACGTCGGTGTGTGTGTCTGCCGAAAAGAGGTTGTACGGGTCGCAATGAAAAAAGCTTTTTCTACCGGTCTGGCTGCCATTGGCACCATGCTCGCCTTGGGCCTCGCCACGCCGGTTCTCGCCAATAGCGCCGCTTCTGCCGATATCACCGCCCCGCTGCGTAACGCCGAAGCCGCCAAGGCCGGGATGACCGCGCCGGCCGGCGATGAAGAATTTTCCAAGCTTTTCGCCAGCTGGGAAGCGCTCGATGGCGGCAAGGGCAACTCGGCCCAGGCGCCGCTGGTGCGCACCGCTTCGGTTTCCATCCCCACCCTGATGCCGATCACCAGCAGCCGCCCGATGAGCAGCGGCTTTGGTCTGCGCAATCACCCCATCTACGGCGGCCTGCGTGCGCACAAGGGCGTCGATCTGCCCGCGCCGACCGGCACGCCGATCCGCGCCAGCGCCGATGGCGTGGTGGGCAAGGCCGAACGCTTCGGTGGCTACGGCCTCTATGTTCAGCTTGAGCATGGCGGCAATCTTGAAACCCGCTACGGCCACATGTCGCGCATCGCCGTTGCCGAAGGGCAGCACGTGCACAAGGGTGACGTGATCGGCTATGTCGGTTCCACCGGTCATTCCACCGGCCCGCACCTGCACTATGAAGTGCGCGTGGCTGGCAACGCGGTCAACCCGCTGCCCTACATGCAGCGCGACGCGAACCTGGCCCAGCTCGCCAGCGCCGCCGATTCTTCGCAGATCCGCGCTTTCAACGCCACCGACGCCGAGGGTGAAGGCGACGAATAAGGCGCCAGTTTCCAAGAATAACGCATCGGAGAGGATGCGGAAAAAGGCGGCCCGCAACGGCCGCCTTTTTCTATGGGCGCCAGCGTCCAGATCCTGGCTGGCGCATGCCAAAAGGGCCGCGCAGCATGGTTATGCTGCGCGGCCCTTTTGACTTATGCCTGTGGAGCGGCGGTCAGCCCACCAGCTTCTTGATCACCGCGCGCACATCGTCGGCCAGGTCGGGGCGTTCGAGGGCGAGGGCGATCGTCGCCTCGACAAAACCGGCCTTGCTGCCGCAGTCAAAGCGGCGGCCGGCAAAGGTCACCGCGTGGAACGGCTGCGTGCCGATCATGCGGGCCATCGCATCGGTCAACTGGATTTCGCCGCCAGCGCCCTTTTCCTGGTTTTCCAGGGTGCGCATCACTTCGGGTTGCAGGATGTAGCGGCCCGAGATGATCAGGTTCGACGGGGCTTCTTCGCGCTTGGGCTTTTCAACCAGGCCGGTCACTTCGGTCAGCGTGTCAGACTTGCGAGCGCCCGGCGCAATCACGCCATAGCTCGACACTTCCTCTTCCGGCACTTCGAGCACCGAGATCAGGTTGCCGCCCACTTTGTTGTAGGCGTCGACCATCTGCTTCATGCAGCCGGGCGCACCCACCATCAGTTCGTCGGGCAGGAAGATGGCAAAGGGTTCATCGCCCACCACTTCGCGCGCGCACCACACGGCATGGCCCAGGCCCATCGCCACCTGCTGGCGCACGGTGACAAGGTTGCCCGGCTTGATGCGGGTATCGTCCAGCACCGACAGGTCCTTGCCGCGGCTGGCCATCGTGGTTTCCAGTTCGAAAGCGGTGTCGAAATGCTCGACGATCGCGGTCTTGCCGCGCCCGGTCACGAAGATCAGTTCTTCGATGCCCGCCTCGCGCGCTTCGTCCACGGCATACTGGATCAGCGGGCGATCGACGATCGGCAGCATCTCCTTGGGAATGGCCTTGGTGGCGGGCAGGAAGCGGGTGCCGAGACCGGCAACGGGGAAGACAGCCTTGCGAATCGGCTTGTGGCGGCTTGCGGTGGTTTCGCTCATATAGGTGTTTGTCCCATTGTCCGGTTACACGATAGTTAAGCAGCCTGCCTTTGCGATGACAAGTTCCCGACGGGCCCGAACGTGCAAAAAATGCTGCAATGCAATATCGCGAGCATCTGCGGCGTTCTGGCGGGCTCACCTTGCCCCTTGCCCTGTCCGGCAAACCGGCTAAACCGCCGCGATGGACAAGATCATCATTCGCGGCGGCAAGCGTCTTTCTGGCACGGTTCCTGTTTCTGGGGCAAAGAATGCGGCGCTCACGCTGCTGCCCTGCGCCCTGCTCACCGATGAAGCGGTAACGCTGCGCAACCTGCCGCGCCTGGCGGATATTGACGGTTTCCAGCACCTGATGAACCAGTTCGGCGTGTCCACCGCCATCGCCGGCGCCCGGCCCGAGGATTTCGGCCGCGTCATGACGCTGCAGGCCACCCGCCTCACGTCCACGGTCGCGCCCTATGACCTGGTGCGCAAGATGCGCGCGTCAATCCTGGTACTGGGGCCGCTGCTGGCCCGCGCCGGTGAAGCGACCGTATCGCTGCCCGGTGGCTGTGCCATCGGCAACCGCCCGATCGACCTGCATCTCAAGGCGCTTGAAGCATTTGGCGCGCATATCGAACTGGCCGCCGGCTATGTCCGGGCGATCGCGCCCGATGGCGGGCTGCCCGGCGGGCGCTACAGCTTCCCGGTGGTGTCGGTCGGCGCCACGGAAAACGCGCTGATGGCGGCGGTTCTGGCCAAGGGCAAATCCACCCTGCACAACGCCGCGCGCGAACCTGAAATCGTTGACCTGTGCAACCTGCTCGTGGCGATGGGCGCCGAGATCGAGGGCATCGGCACGTCGGACCTGACGATCCACGGTGTCGAGCGCCTGCATGGCGCCACCTACATGGTCATGCCCGATCGCATCGAGGCCGGCTCCTATGCCTGTGCGGCGGCGATCACCGGCGGCGAAGTGACGCTGCAGGGCGCGCGGATCGAGGACATGGAAACCACCGTCCAGGCGCTGCGCGATGCTGGCGTTTCGGTGGAACCGGTGCGCGGCGGCCTGCACATCGCCGCCGATGGCGACCTCAAGCCGGTGACGATTTCCACTGCGCCCTATCCCGGCTTTGCCACCGACATGCAGGCCCAGTTGATGGCCATGCTGTGCCTTGCCAAGGGCTCCAGCATGCTGACCGAAACCATCTTCGAAAACCGCTACATGCACGTGCCCGAGCTCAACCGCATGGGCGCGCGCATCGAAACCTCGGGCCGCACTGCCGTGGTCCATGGGGTGGACAAGCTGTCGGGCGCCGAAGTCATGGCCACCGACCTGCGCGCCTCGATGAGTCTGGTGATCGCCGGGCTCGCCGCCGAGGGGGAAACCCAGGTGCACCGCCTCTATCACCTCGATCGCGGATACGAACGGCTTGAGGAAAAGCTTGCGCTGCTTGGCGCTGATGTAGAGCGTGTGGGCAGCGACTGATCGCGCTGCCGATCCAGCCCAGCAAAAAGGGGCCGCGCGGATCTGCCGCGCGGCCCCTTTTTTGTGCGACTATGCCGGGGTTCAGGCGGCTTCGGCGGCCTCGCCCTTGTTCGGCTCGCGGCGCTTGCGGCCCAGGATCAGGCCGCCCAGGCCCAGGGCCAGCAGGGCGAGCATGCCTGGTTCGGGCACATCGGTGCCGCCCGTGCTGCTGCTCGACGTGGACGAGGAAGGAACCTGCGGATCGCTCGGCACGACATAGCCACCGCTATAGGTGCCGATGTGCATTTCCCCATCCTGGATCAGGCTGCCGAACACCGCCGATCCCTGGATATAGTTGTAGGTGTGCGCGGCCGCCTTCGGCGCGAGCACCGATCCGCCCCAGGCGGTGGTCAGTGTCAGGTCGGTGGCGTCGGCAAAGTTCCAGATCACGTGCTGGCCCAGGTTCGCCGTGCCGCCCAGGAAATTGTCGTTCAGGTTGATCGTGCTGCCCGAAACGTTGACGATCACCGTGTCGGCGCCATTGGTGTTGAACTGGATTTCGCCGATGGAATTGAGATTGGCCGCGGTGATCGAGAACACCGCCACGCCGCTGGCATTGGGCTGGGCATTGAATGTGCCGCGGTTGCCGCTGATCGCCAGGGTGCTGTTCGCCGTCTGCTGCGACAGCTGATACGACAGCCCGGTCATGCTGGTCGACATCAGGCTGCCGTCCTGCTGCAGATTGCTGACAAATGCCGGATCGGTCGTGCCCAGGTTGGACTGCACGATGTTGGAATTGACGTTGGTGTTGGCGATCGACCCGCCCACCTGCACGGTCTGCGTCGCGCCGTTGAGGTTGAAGCCGCTCGATACGCTGCCGCCAACGATGGCGCCCGAACCGTTGTTGAGGTTCTTGATCCCGCCGTTCACGTCGCCCACCACGACCAGGCCCGGCCCGGTATAGCTCGACGCCGGCAGCGCGGCGATCTGGTAGTTCGATGAATTGCCGGTGAGGTTGCCACCAACGAACGTGCGCCCTTCCACTTCGGACGAGGACGTCAGGTTGCCCAGCACGATCAGGTTGTAGACCTTGAGCGCGTCGATCCCCACCGGGGTGGAGGCGGCCATGGCGTTGAAGGGCAGGGCCAGCGCGGCCAGGGTGGCAATGGCAGCGGTCATCCGGGGGCGGGCGGGCATGGCGAATCGTTTTCCTGTGGAATGCGTGCCGGCATAGACGCGCGCGATCCTCCTGCCCGCTTTGCGCCGTAACGCAACCGCGATTTGCCCATCGTGCCCTTGTGGGACAATGATTTGACAATCGTTAACGATCGCCGGGGCGTTAACCACTGCCGCCTCGGGGCCAGGCCCGCGTCGGGCCAGTGTCACCCGCTGGCAGCGCCCCTGGATTAACCAGAAGCGCGGGCGCTCAGGATATCGACCTGGGCGCGGATCGGGTCGATGTCATACCCGCCAGCCGCGGCCTTGGCGGCGATTTCGAACGGGTTGGCACCATTGGCGGCCTGGGCCAGCGCCCACAGCAGCGTCGATCGCGTGCCCGACCGGCAATAGGCCAGCACCGGCGCATCGCCCGCCTCGCGCAGGGCCTGCTGAAAGGCTTCCACCTGCGGCATCGAAAAGCCGGCATGGGTTACCGGAATGGCGACATAGGCAATGCCGGCATCCTGCGCCGCGGCGGCGATCTCTGCGCCCGGCGTCTGGTCGTCGGACTCGCCCTCGGGCCGGTTGTTGACGATCAGCGTCACGCCCAGTTCCTTGGCCAGGGCCACATCTTCCACGGTAATCTGCGGGCTGGCCAGGAACTGGCTGTCGATCTGGCGAAACTGGGACATGGCAAACCCTTGTTGGCAGAAGTGAAGGAGTGGATGAGGCGGATCAGGCCTTGGCGCGCGCCACGCTGCGCTTGCGCCGGCCGGCAATGTTGAGCAGCTCGACGAAGACCGAGAAGCCCATCGCCGCATAGATATAGCCCTTGGGGATGTGCACGCCAAAGCCATCGGCGAGCAGCACGAGCCCGATCATCACCAGGAAGGCCAGGGCCAGCATCACGAGCGAGGGATTGCGCTCGATGAAGCGGGCCAGTGGATCGGCTGCCAGCATCATCAGCGACACGGTCGTGACCACGGCGGCGATCATGATCGCGATCTGGTCGGTCATGCCCACGGCGGTGAGAATCGAATCGATCGAAAACACCAGGTCGAGCGCGATGATCTGCGCGATCGTGGCGCCGAAATTGGCGACCACCGCCTGCCCGGCGCTCTTGCCGTCATGGCCCTTGTGATCAAGCATCTCGCCACTGGGCTCGGGATCGAGCGTGTGGTGGATTTCCTTGGTCGCCTTCCACAGCAGGAACAGCCCGCCCGCCACCAGGATCAGGTCGCGGCCCGAAAATGCCGTTTCGAACGTGGGCTCGCCGTGGGCGCCAGGCGCGCCGCGCAGCCCCAGGTCGAACAGCGGGGTCTGCAAGGTCACGATCCAGCCGATCAGCGACAGCAGCGCCAGCCGCAGGACCAGCGCCAGCGCCAGGCCAATCCGCCGCGCCCGCGCCTGCTGGTGGGCGGGCAGCTTGTTCGAGAGAATCGCGATGAACACCAGATTGTCGATGCCCAAGACGATTTCGAGCAGCACCAGCGTGAGAAATGCAGCCCAGGCTTGCGGGTCGGAAAGAAGAGCGACAAGGTCCATGGCGCGCTTGTGCCGTATCGTTCAGGCCCCGGCAAGGCATGACACGGCAGCAAAGCGCGGCACTTTTGTCACGAATTGTGGCTGCGAACGATATTTTGCGGTGGAATCACGCATGCCCGTCGATTCCGTTCGCGCATCGGCTTTTTCTTCGTTATAGTCCTTGGCGCAATGGAGAGGGCCGGCCCTAAAGCCCGGCACGTTGTCCTTGTCGCGCCCCTGGTCTCCGCGTCCGGCCAGTGGCGCCAGGAAATTTGGGGCGGATTGTAAGGTTTATTGGGTTTTATGGGTTTTGACAGAGGGCGGCGTGGTCGCGGACGCGACAAGCGCGACGGTTTCGGCGACGACGGTTTCGATCCCTACGGCGGCGGTGGCGGTTTTGGCGGTGGCTACGATCGCGGCGGCTTCGGCGGCGGTGACCGTGGTGGCTTTGGCGGCGGCAATCGCGGCGGCTTCGGCGGCGGTGACCGTGGTGGCTTCGGCGGTGGTGATCGCGGCGGCTTCGGCGGCGGCAATCGCGGCGGCGGTGGTGGCGGCTTCGGCGGCCCGCGCGGCGGCGGCATGCCCGCACAGGTCGTCGGCACCGGCAAGGGCGTCGTCAAGTTCTTCAACGGCCAGAAGGGCTTCGGCTTCATTCAGCGTGAAGACGGTGGTGAAGACGTGTTCGTCCACATCAGCGCAGTCGAACGTGCCGGCCTCGAAGGCCTGGCCGAAGGCCAGACGCTGGAATTCAACCTGGTCGATCGCGGTGGCAAGGTTTCTGCCGCTGACCTCCAGGTTGTTGGCGATGTCATCCCCGTGGCGGCCAAGCCTGCTGCCCCGCAGCGTCAGCTGACCGGTGAAAAGGCCACCGGCACGGTCAAGTTCTTCAACGGCATGAAGGGCTTCGGCTTCATCACCCGTGATGATGGCCAGCCCGATGCGTTCGTGCACATCAGCGCGGTTGAACGTTCCGGCCTGCGCGAGCTCAACGAAGGCGACAAGCTGGAGTTTGACCTCGAAGTTGATCGACGAGGCAAGTACTCGGCGGTCAACCTGGTGCCGCGCCAGGATTGATCCCGGCCGCATTGCCCCTCGGGTCTGGTTGACCCCAGGGGCCTTGCATCACCACATACGCGTGCAAATGGCGGTCCGCTGGGCCGCCATTTGTCGTTTTGCAGCCATTCCCGTTCCGATCCCCTTTTCCTTGGAATCCACAGGAGCATTGCCCATGTCCATCACCCCGCTCATGCCCGTCTATCCCCGGTGCGGCGTGCGTCCGGTGCGCGGCGAACACTGCCACCTGATTTCCGAAGACGGCACGCGTTATCTCGATTTCGCCAGCGGCATCGCGGTCAATCTGCTGGGTCATTCGCACCCGCACCTGATCGGCGCGATCCAGCGCCAGGCCGAAACCCTGATGCATGTGTCCAATCTCTATGGCAGCCCGCAGGGCGAGGCCTTGGCACAGCGCCTGGTCGACATGACCTTTGCCGATACGGTGTTCTTCACCAATTCCGGGGCCGAGGCGGTGGAATGCGCGATCAAGACCGCGCGCGCCTATCACCAGTATCACGCCCAGGCCCCTGAGCGGTTCGAGATCATCACCTATCGCAATGCCTTCCACGGCCGCACGATGGGCACGATCAGCGCGTCCGACCAGGAAAAGATGCACAAGGGCTTTCTGCCCATCCTGCCCGGCTTCCACTATGTCGATTTCAACGATCTGGAAGCGACCAAGGCGCTGATCGGCCCGCATACGGCCGGCATCCTGGTCGAACCGATCCAGGGCGAAGGCGGGATTCGCGAAGGCAGCGAAGAATTCATCAAGGGCCTGCGCGCGCTGTGCGACGAACACGGCCTGCTGTTGATCTTTGACGAGGTGCAGTGCGGCGTGGCGCGCAGCGGCACGATGTTCGCCTACGAGCAGTATGGTGTGGCGCCCGATATCATGGCGATCGCCAAGGGCATCGGCGGTGGTTTCCCGCTCGGCGCATGCCTTGCCACCGAAACGGCGGCACGCGGCATGGTGTTCGGCACCCACGGCAGCACCTATGGCGGCAATCCGCTGGCCATGGCGGCGGGCAATGCCGTGCTCGATGTCGTCGCCACGCCCGAATTCCTCGCTCAGGTGCGGGCCACCGGCGATCGCCTCAAGGCGCGGCTCGAACAGTTCATCGGCAACTATCCCGACCTGTTCGAACTGGTCCGCGGCAAGGGGCTGATGCTGGGGGTGAAGTGCAAGGTGGAGCCGCGCCCGTTCGTGGCCCACATGCGCGACAATCACCAGCTCCTGGCCGTGGCCGCTGGCGACATGACGTTCCGCGTCCTGCCGCCGCTGGTGATCGATGACAGCCACATCGACGAATTCATGGACAAGCTTTCGGCCGCCGCGGCCAGCTATGTTCCTCCGGCTCCTGCGGCGTGAGACGAGCAGCGATGATCAGGCACTTCCTCAATCTTTCCGATGCCGGCGGTGATGCGGTTGCCGCGATGCTGGCCGATGCGATCGATCGCAAGGCCGCCCGCGCGGCGTGGCCCAAGGGCCGCGTCGATGCCGATGCGCCGCTCGCCGGCCATATCCTGGCGATGGTGTTCGAAAAGAATTCCACCCGCACGCGCGTGTCGTTCGACGTGGCGATGCGCCAACTCGGCGGTTCGGCGCTGATTCTCGATGCCGGCAATACCCAGCTGGGCCGGGGCGAAACCATCGCCGATACTGCGCGCGTGCTCAGCCGCATGGCCGATGCCATCATGCTGCGCACCGACGATCATGCCAAGGTCGAGGAACTGGCCCACTATGCCAGCGTTCCGGTCATCAATGGGCTTACCGATCTTTCCCACCCCTGCCAGATCATGGCCGATCTGTTGACGGTGATCGAACATGGCAAGGCGCTGCCCGGCCTGACCGTCGCCTGGCTGGGCGATGGCAACAACGTGCTCAACTCGATCGTCGAGGCGGCTGGGCTGATGAAGTTCAACGTGCGCATCGGCGTGCCCGAGGGCTATGACTGCGACGCCGGCTTCATCACCCGCGCCCAGGCGCAAGGCGCAGCCATCACCGTGCACCGCAACGCGGCCGAGGCCGTCGCCGGGGCCGATGTGGTGGTCACCGATACGTGGATTTCGATGGGCCAGGCCCATGCCGAAGCGAAGCTGGCGGCCATGGCGCCGTTCCAGGTGGACGAAGCATTGATGACCCGCGCCAAGGGCGATGCGCTGTTCCTGCATTGCCTGCCGGCCCACCGCAACGAAGAGGTCACCGACGCCGTGATCGACGGGCCGCGCTCGGTGGTCTGGGACGAGGCGGAAAATCGCATTCATGCGCAGAAATCCGTTCTGCGCTGGGCCTTTGGCCAGATCTGACCAATATCCTTGCACAACGAAAGCTTTCATGACTGACCAAGCCGAAACCGGATTTGACCGGGTATTGCAGTTCACCGTGCCCGGGCGCGATGCCCGGGGGCGGGTGGTGCGCCTGGGCCCGGTGCTCGACACCGTGCTGTCGGCCCACGCCTATCCGGCGCCGATCCGCAATCTGCTGGCCGAAGCCCTGACGCTGACCGCGCTGCTCGGCGCGCTGCTCAAGGACGATGATGGCCAGCTGACCATGCAGGCGCAGACCCAGGATGGCGTCGTCGATCTGCTGGTGTGCGACTATCGCGGCGGCGAGCTGCGCGGCTATGTCCGCCATGATCGCGCGCGGCTTGATGAACTGGGTCCGCATCCCTCGCTTCATGCGCTGTTCGGCGATGGTTACCTGGCGATCACGTTCGATCTCGCCAGCAGCGACCAGCGTTATCAAGGCATTGTCCCGCTCGAGGGGGATTGCCTGGCGCGCGCCTGCGAAAGCTATTTCTTCCAGTCGGAACAGGTGCCTACGCTAATCCGCGTGGGGGTGCATGCGGAAAACGGCCGCACCGTGGCCGGCGCCTTGCTGGTGCAGCACCTGCCTGATGGCGAAGAAGGGCGCGAGCGCCTGCACGCGCGGCTCGATCACCCGGAATGGGAGCATGTCGCGGCGCTGGCCGGCTCGCTGACCGAAGCAGAACTTACCGATCCGCAACTGGGCCTCGAAAGCCTGGTCTGGCGCCTGTTCCACGAGGAAAGCGAAGTGCGCGTCGCCCAGGGCCATCCGCTCACCCGCGGGTGCCGCTGTACGGCCGAGCATTATCGTGAGCTTCTCGCCCGCTTCGGCGCCGAGCAGCGCGCGGAAATGGCCAACGACGATGGGCTGATCGTGGTCGATTGCGCGTTTTGTTCGAAAGAGTTTCCGCTCCGGTTCGATTGACCGCGGTTTGCGCGCGGGGGCCTTCAATCGCGCTGGCAATGATCTATATTGCCAAGGGACGCTGCACGTTTGGCGGCTAGGCTGGGGGGTGGTTGATGACGTATCGTGACGCGCTTCGCCGCGCTCTGGCCGCGGCGATCGTCCTGCCGGCCTTGGCCTGGGTTGCCCCGGCGGATGCTGAACGGGCCCCGCCCAATCTTGCCATGCTCGATCGCATCGCGCCGGGCCAATGGCAGGTTCGCGCGCGCGAGGCTGGCGGTTTCGAGGGCCGGCTGTGCCTGGCCGAAGGGCGCCCGTTGATCCAGCTGCGCCATCCGGGCCAGGTCTGCCGCCAGTTCGTGGTGCAGGATGAAGCCAATGCCATTTCCGTCAGCTATGTCTGCGGCCAGGCCGGTTCGGGCTTGACGCGCATCCGCTATGAAAACGATCAACTGCTGCAGATCGAGGCGCAGGGCATCGCGCAGGGGCTGCCCTTCGCGTTCAACGCCGAGGCGCGGCGGCTGGGCAGTTGCAACGCGCGCTGATCACGGCGCTGAACGCCTGGCTGGGGCTTGCCTGGGCCGGGCGAGGGGTCTAGCCCCGTGGCATGACTGATACCCATTTGCCTTCCTCGTCCGGCGCGCATTCGGCGCCGCTGGCGGTCGTTCTGCTTTCCGGCGGGCTCGATTCCATGGTCTGCGCCGCGCTTGCGCAAGAGCAGGGCTTCCGTGTCCTGGCCCTCACCATCGATTACAACCAGCGCCACCGCGTGGAACTGGATGCCGCACGGGTGATCGCCGCGCGGCTCCAGGTTGAGCGCCATGTCATCCTGCCGCTCGATCTGCGCCAGTTCGGTGGATCGGCGCTGACCGACGCGATCGAGGTGCCCAAGGATGGGCTGACCGATGATATTCCGATCACCTATGTGCCGGCGCGCAATCTGGTGTTCCTGTCCCTCGCGCTCGCCTGGGCCGAGGCTGCAGGGGCCAACGCGCTGTTCATCGGCGTCAACGCGCTGGATTATTCGGGCTATCCCGACTGTCGCCCCGAATTCATCCACGGGTTCGAAGGCCTGGCCCGCGTCGCCACCAAGGTCGGCAGCCAGGGCGGCACCGTCACCGTGCACGCGCCGCTGCAGCACCTCAAGAAGTCGGAGATCGCCCAGGAAGCAGCCCGGCTCGGCCTTGATGCCGGAGAAAGCTGGTCATGCTATGATCCGCTGCCCGATGGCCGCGCCTGCGGGGAATGCGACAGCTGCCGCCTGCGCAAGGCGGGATTTGCCGAAGCAGGCCTGACCGACGGAACGCGCTACGGCGCCTGAGCGCGCGGCAACGGCATGGTCGCAGGCAACAAGGGGATGAGCAGGTCGGCCCTGCTCATCCCCTTGTCGTATCGGGAACGGCGCCGGCGCGTCGGGATTACTGGCGCACGAACACGCCGCAAGCCAGGCGTGCGCCGCTGTTGCCGCTGGGGTCGGTCTTGTAATCGTCGGGCGCGGCATGGATCACCAGCGCGGTGCCATCGGCATCGAACAGCGCCGGGCCGGTCATGTCGGCGCCGCCACGCAGAGCAAAGTCCAGCGCCCCGGTGCCATCGGCCCCCACGGTCAGGTTGGTAAGATCGCCCAGGTGCGAGCCGGCAGGATTTTCCGCGCCATGCTGGTGCCCGTCGGGATTGAGGTGTCCGCCGGCGGTGGTGAAGCCTGGCGCATCGCACTTGCCCACGGTGTGCAGGTGAATGCCATGAACGCCGGGCGGCAGCCCCTTGGCATCGACATGGACACGGAACCCGTCAGGCCCCTGGAGCAGTTCGGCGGTGCCTGCGCTGGCGCCACTGGCCAGCATCAGCGTGGCATTGGCCACGACTTGCGCCTTGGGCATGGGGGCGCTGTGCATGCCTGCCATGCTGCCATCGCCGCAGGCGGACAGCGCAAGCGGCATGGCCAGCGCAATGGCCGCGCGCGGGGCAAAGGTGGTCACGGTTCGGCGCAGGCGAGTAGACAGAAGCAAGGAAGGCATCGGGGGATCTCCGTGGCTTGTGCCGCCATCAGGGCCGGGGCCGATACGCGGCGTACGCATGTCGCAACAACGAAAAAGGGGCCGGATTGCTCCGGCCCCTCGTTCGTTTTGGGTCTTCATGACCCGGCCCCGTTTGACCGGGGCCGTGCCACTTAGTTGCCCGAACCCGGACCGTACGTGATTTCCACGCGACGGTTCTGCAGTTCACGCACGCCGTCGGCGGTCGGAACGCGCGGGTTGGCTTCACCGAAGGCCTGGCTGGTGATCGTCGAGGCCGGGATGCCGTGCGACGTCAGGTAAGCCTGGACCGAGGAGTTACGACGTGCAGACAGGCCAAGGTTGTACTTGGGCGTGCCCGAACGGTCGGTGTAGCCGGCCAGCATGATCGGAACGGTCTGGCAGTTGCCATACTGGGTGATGGCGTTGTCCAGAATGGTAGCCGCTTCAGGCGTGATGTCCGACTTGTTCCAGTCGAAGAACACGATGTACGGGCCCTTGTTGCACACCGGCGGCGGCGGAGGCGGCGGCGGAGGCGGGGGGGGCGGCGGCGGGGGCGGCGGCGGCGGCGGCGGGGGCGGCGGCGGAGCCTGCTCTTCACCACCGAAGTTATAGGTCAGCGTGCCCAGGATCGAGTGCGAGCGCAGACGCGTCGAGAAGTTGGCGCCGGCATAAGCACCCGAGGTGCCAACCAGGTTCACGTCCTGAACGTTGAAGAAGCGGTACTTCAGACCCACGTCGACATGCTTGCTGAGCGGCGCGCGAACACCGGCCAGGACCTGCCAAGCGAACTTGGTCTTCGAGTCGTCGAGCAGACCTTCGGGCGTGGCGACATAGTACTTCGCCTTGGCAACGCCGGCACCACCGCCGATGAAGCCCTGCAGGCCATCGTCGGGACCGAAGTCGAGCAGGCCGTTGACCATGAAGCTCAGCGCGCTGGTGCTGCCGCCGATCTGGCCGTTGTCACGCGAGTACACAGCGCCGGTGACGTTGTTACGCACGTTGCTGTTGCGAGCACGACGGTAGCTGGCTTCGGTTTCGAGGCGGAAGCCACCGAAATCGTAACCAACGACGGCGCCGAAGTCGTAGCCGGTCTTGGAGCTGACGGTCGCGGCGTTGGCCGTGCCGTTCACATTGTGGTCGGCGTCTTCCAGCAGCATGGCGCCGCCATCGCCTTCCACATACCAGCTCTTGCTCTTGGCAAGCGCGGGCGTCGCCATTGCGCTTGATGCCAAGGCCAGGCCCAGGATCAGTTTCCGCATTACGTTTCCCCTTTTTTGCGAGATCATGCCACGTCGTGGCGGTTGTCTACCGGTTCTGTTATGTTCATGCAAGCGGACACACGCGTGAACTGTTGCCTAAAAGCCACTGTATCAGTTGCCCTCGCAGCAATTTCCCGGTTGAAACCACCCTCATGTGCCCCCTCCAATGCGGCAGGCGAAAGGCGGTTCCCGATTGACCATCAAAAAAATTTGAGATGAGGCGAATTTTCATTGCGATGGCCGGAGCAAACCGATGCAACCGGGGCGGTGAAAGGGGTGCCAATCTGGCTTGCGCGGCGTTTGCGCCAGCCTGTGGCAGCCCTGCTGACACGGCTGGCGCAATCTTGTGCACTGCACTAGGTACGTGTGGCACATAGGGCGCGGTGGCGCCCGGGACCGGGGAAACGACAAGACCATGCTGCGCCGCCTCTACGATTGGACCATGGCCAAGGCCGCCCATCGCCATGCCGTGTGGTGGCTGTTCCTGTTCGCGTTCATGGAAGCGAGCTTCTTCCCGATCCCGCCGCATCCACTGCTTGGCCTGATGTGCCTGGCACAGCCGCGCAAGGCGGTGCGCTATGCCGCGTTCGCCACGGCCGGCTCTGTCCTGGGCGGGTTGCTGGGCTATGCCATCGGGCATTTCCTCTATGATAGCGTGGGCACGCAATTGCTTGCGCTGCTTCACCTGACGCAAAGCTTCCCCAAGGCGGCGTGCTATCTGCGCGAGTATGGCGTGGAGATCATCGTGCTCAAGGGTGCGACGCCGATCCCGTTCAAGCTGTTGACCATCACCGCCGGCTTCATCGGCATGCCACTGCTGCCGTTCTTCCTGGCCAGCGTGGTGTCGCGCTCGATCAGCTTCATGATCGTGGGCGTGCTGTTCCGCCTGTTCGGGGCGCCGATCAAGCGCTTCATCGACAAGTACCTCGGCCTGGTCACCGCCGGCTTTGTCGTGCTGGTCGTTGCCGGCTTCGCAGCTGCAACCTTGCTGGGCGGCGGCGGTGCCAAGAACGCCGCGATGGAACGCTGCGAGAAGGCAATCCTGACCCAGCCGTAAACGCCGTAGCGGTTAAGCCCGCGGCTTGACTGCCACGCCCGGCATGGCAAGGTTCACCACCTTGGATCTTCAGGCTGTCACGGGGCCTGACCGCGTTGCGGCGGGCCAGGCCCCCTGTTTTGGCGGAGGGAAGGCATGGCACGTGGTGGAGCGAATACTGGGCAAATCGACGCTGGTTTCTTGGAGCAACTTGCCGGCTATGGGCTGACCACGATCGAGGTGCATTATTACATGCCCGATCATCCCGCGCTGCTCCAGATGTTTGCCTTTCAGCAGTATGATCTTGCCCCACGCTTTCCGCGCTTGGGTGGCTTTCTCGATCATTGGCGGCGCGAAATCGATGCCGCGCTTCATTCGATCCGCATTGCCCACCGGCATCTCATCGGCCCGCAGGAATATCGCGCGATCAACGGCGTGATCACGATCAACTGAGCGAACGGAACGGGCGCGGGTACGGGCGCGGGCAGGGGCCGCGCGCCCGTCCGGCATGGTTCAATAGCGCCAGCTCTTGAGGTCGGCACCGGCCGGTGCGGTTTCCTCGATCCGCTTGAGGATCTGGGGCAGGTAGAACGTGTGATAGCGCAGGCGCGAGATGGCGTTGGGATTGGCGTGGTCGCCGCTCCAGCAATGCTCGGCCCGATCGCCATAATCGACCACGCCACGGTAGGGCGGGTCGCTCTTCTTGAGGAAATCGTCCATCAGGTAGACGGCGTTGTTGAGGAAGAAATTGTCCATCGTGCCGACATAGATGTGCAGCTTGCCCTGCAGCTTGGGCGCCAGGGTTGGCCAGTCGCGCTCCAGGATATGGCGCAGGTCATAGTTGTCGCGCCAATAGGCGGCCACCTTGGGATCGATCACGCCGGTGCGCTTGTCCCACAGCCGCTGCGGATAGCCATCGGCCGCCATCGGCGAGAACACCGCTTCCCAGATATCCCATTGTCCGCCCGAGCGGTTCTTGTCGCCCAGCACCAGTTCCAGGCGGTTTTCCATCTCCATGGTATAGGGCACATGATCAAGCCAGTCGCGCTTGCCGGGGTGCTCGACCCGCCCGAACGGCCCTTCATAGGCATAGGCGTTCTTGTCGGCATAGATGTCGGTCAGCATGAACTGGCGGAAATCGATCGGATCGGGGCAGGCAGCAAAGGCGCCGTTGTAGTCATCCGGGTACTTGATCTGCACCCCCAGCGATTCCCACCCGCCGGTGGACCCGCCATAGAGGAACCGCGCCCAGCCCTGGCCCAGACCACGGAACTTCTTCTCGATCGCCGGCACCAGTTCATGGGTGATGGCATCGCCATAAGGGCCAAGATTGGCTGAGTTCACGGCGTAGGAATCATCATAATACGGGTTGGAATGGTCGATCTCCACCGCCAGGAAGCGGGGGAAGGCATCGCCGATCCACTGCTTGTAGAACGCATAGGCTTCTTCCTGCTCGGTGCGGTTGTAGCAGGGCAGGTTGAAGCGTTCGCTGCGTTGGCATTTCAGGTTGGGATCGGGCGGCGTGGTGCGAAAGCCGCCGAAATCGGCCGGGAAGTGGCCATGGAAGATCATCAGCGGAAAGTGCGCTTCCGGGTGCTGGTCGAAATCGCGCGGCACCAGCACGTGCGCGGTCAGATAGATGTCGCGGCCCCAGAACTTTGACAGCAGCGCACTGCGCATCTTGAAATGGCGCACGAAGGGCGTGTCGGCCGGTGGGGTGATCGGCGGATTGACGTTGTCGAGCGTCAGCGCGATCGTGCCCGGCCGGGCCGGGTCGAAATCCACCGTCTGCGGCGTGCTGAACAGGTTGCCCGGCTCTGCCCGCCAGTTCTGCCCGGCGCCGCGCGGGGCGGGCAGCTTCACCGTCTTGCCATTGCCCAGGTGATAGGTGTCATAGCGGTGCAGCACGGCCTGCACGGTATAGCGCCCGGCCGGCACGCTCTTGAGATCGAGCGTCGGAAAGCCCAGCACCCCGCTGCCCACCGTGGTGCTGTCACCGGGCTTGAGGCCATCGACCGTCACCCCGAAGACCTGCGCCGAATCATAGTCGGCCTTGACCTGTTCGCGCGGCTGCGGATCGGGCTTGGCCGCCAGGATCACCAGCACCCGCCCATCGACCGGCGCATCCTTGGCCGTTGCCGGCAGCGTGACGCGGAAATCCTCGGCCTGGGCGGGCACGCTGGCCGCGCCAAGGATCAGGCCCAGTCCCATCCCCAGCGCGCGATGACGATGACGTGTGATGCGTTTCATGGTGTTTGCCCCCACCCAAGCTTGGCGCCGATACCATCGGCCAGGGGCGCACTATTCCTGCAAATGCGTCGCTTGTCAGCCGTTTCCGTTGCCAGTGCCGGCGTCGATACGCGGCAGGCGTTGTGCCTCGATCCCGGCATAGAAATGCGCGACCGACCGCTGCAGTTCATAGCGCGCCAGCTTCACCGTGGCGAAGCGATCGGGAATCGGCAGCGATCCCGCCTCGGTCATGTCGAGGCCCTGCGCGACTGCCTGGTTCAGCGCCTGCTCCAGCCAATCGAGCCAGTCGCGGGTCTGGGCGATGGCCGCCGTCCCGCCGGGATCGAGCGGGCCGTGGCCGGGCACGAGTTGGCGGTGGGGCAAGGCGGCCAGCGTTGCCAGGCTGTCGCGCCAGGCGGCGAGGTTGGCATCGGGCGTGGCCGGGGCGCGATCGTAGAACACCAGGTCACCGGCAAGGATCGTGCCGCTTGCCTCGTCCACCAGCACCAGGTCGCCATCGGAATGGCCTTTGAGCGCCATGGCCTGGAGCCGCCGGCCGGCAATCTCGATCGGCCCGGGAACAACCGTCGCGCCGGGAAGGGCGACGGCCGTGCCGCGCATCCAGTCGGCCAAGATGCGGTACATCGCATCGGCAAAGCCATTGCCATCACGCTCCAGTTCGGTGCGGGTGGCGGGTAGCGCGGCCACGATCGCCGGATCGAACGCGGCAGTGCCCAGGGCATGGTCGGGGTGGAGATGGCTAAGGAAGACGCGGCGCACCGGGCCATGGCACAGCTTTTCCGCCACCGCCGCCAGCCCTTGGGCATAGCGCAGCGACGGGCCGCAATCGAACAACACGGCTCCGCCTTGCGGGCAGGCCATGATCACCGCATTGGCGATCGCGCCGCCGTTGCCGAACACGATTGCCTCGTCCGCGCCGCGCACCAGCCAGATGCCCGGCCCGATCGGCTGGGGATCATAGGCGTAGCGGCCGGCAAAGGTTTCCGCCCGGGCCATGCGCGCCGGCAAGGCCACCGGCGCGGCGGCAAGCAGGCCCAGGGCCGCGCGACGCGACAGCGTCATGGTGCCAGCCTGCCGTCAAACGTGCGGCCGTTGCTGTCGGCCATGTGGATGCTGACCGGCCCTGCCTGCGTTGGCGGCAACAGCAGGGTGAATGCCGGGTCTTCCGATACCGAGCCGTTGATCGTCATCGTGCCCAGCGCCGCGCCATCGGCGCCGCTCACCCGCATCGTCTCGATATTGTAGGCGGCGATATTGTCGACATAGCCGGTATCCATGGGATGGCGCACGCTCACGCGCAGGCGGGTGTCGGCGGCCTCACGCCACAGCTTCCCGCGCATTTCGCCCAGATGCTGCGCCCAATCGCCCTTGACCCGGCTGACCGGCGGGGCCGAGCAACCACCGCCCGCCGCATCGATCCAGCGCCCACCGACGTGCCACACGCCATCGGCGGTCAGCACCAGCGCCCGCACCGGCGTGCGTTGGTCGAGCTTGATGCGCAGGCTGACATAGGGAAGCGCGCCCTGGGGCTGGTAGTCGATCGCCACGGGCAAGGGGTTCAGATCCATCAGCATCACGATGCGCTGCACCTTGGCGAGCGCGCGTGCATCGACGGTGATGGGGAAAACATGCTGGTTTTCCGTTACATCGGGCATGGTGACGATCACCGCCGGATCAAACCGCACCGGCGCCTTGCCCAGCAGCCAGGCAGCATGGTTGGCCCACATCGGCGAGGCCAGCGGATCGGCCACCTGGTCGCCCCGGGCATCAGACGCGGCTGTCGCCGCGGCCGCTGGCGCAGGCGCGGTGCTTGCCAGCACAGCCATGATCGGCACGAGGAGGGCAGGGCGCTTCATACCAAGGCACCATTTGCCTTGATCGGGCAGCATTCTACAATTGCACCATAGGCCAAGATCGATGGCCAGCCTGGGCAGGGGATGGGAGAGAATGATCGCAGCATCGCGTCGCATCCCGTGGGCAACGATGGTGCTGGCCATGACGGCCGCGCCAGTCATGCCGGTCTTCCAGCCAGCGCAAGCTCAGCCACAAGCACCCGCCTTGCCCACCGCGCCATTCGATGCCCAGGGTTATCGCACCGCGGCGTTTCGGGCGCCGGTCGATCGCGATCCCGCGCCAGCCACGGCGATTTCCCTGGCGAAGGCGCGCCGCCTGGCGCCCGGCGCGGCGCTGTTCATCGATGTCTTGCCGGCCGAAGGCGCGCATCGCGACGGCGCCAGCGGCGCCTGGACGCTGGCCAGCCCGCACGACACGATCCCCGGCGCCCTGTGGTATCCCGAAACCGGCCGCGCCCCGCCCGATCCGCTGCTGTGGCAAGCGCTGACCACCCGGGTTGCCGCCTTCCGCCGCCAGCATCCGGCCGCGCCGATCGTGCTGTTCTGCCGCGCCGATTGCTGGATGAGCTGGAACGCCGCGCGCCGCCTGGCGCTGGGCGGCGTGGCGGGCGTGCGCTGGCTGGCCGAAGGGATCGAGGGGTGGCACGATGCCGGCGGCGGCCTGGTGCCCGCAACCCCCGTGCCGGTACCCGACAAGTGATGGGCAAAGACCACAAGCAATGACAGGAGAAATGCCATGGCCACGTTGATCGTCAGCTATCCCACGCACGCAGGCGCGCGGTTCGACGCCGCCTATTACACCGCCACGCATATCCCGCTGGTGGAGCGGCTGTGGACTCCGCATGGGTTTACCGGGGCCGAAGTGCTGTTTCCGGCGGGCGAGCAGCCGTGGAAAGCCTCGGTCCTGCTGCGCTTTTCCAGCCAGGCGGCGATCGATGCCGCGCTGGCCAGCCCGGATACGCCGCAAGTGCTGGGCGATGTGGCCAATTTCACCGATATCGCCCCGGTGATCTACCGCGCGGCGGACTGAGCGAGGGGGCAACGCGGGGGTGGTTCACGCCCCCGCGTTACAGGTTCGTGGTTGTCAGGGCGCGCGATAGACCACTTTGCCGCCCACCATGGTCAGCAGCACCCGGGTTTGCGCAATGGCATCGGGGTTGCCGGCAAAGATATCGCGATCGATCCAGATCAGATCGGCAAACTTGCCGCGTTCCAGGCTGCCCACCTGATGCTCGGCGCGCAGCGACCAGGCCGCGTTGATCGTGGCCGCGCGCACTGCCTGCATCACCGACAGCGGCGGACCGCCTGACAGCGGCTGGCTGTATTCCGGCCCGGCCGAGGGATCGTTGCGCCGGGTCACCCCCACTTTCAGGGCAAACCATTCGTTCAACGGATCGACCGGCCAATCGCTGCCAAAGGTGATGCGCGCGCCGGCCTTGGCCAGCAGGCCCGAAGGCTCCATGAAGGCATAGCGCTTGGGGCCGAGGTAATCCTTGGCGCCGGCCACAGTATCGGCCGCCTGTTTGCCCCATTGCAACGATAGCACCGGGGTGACGCCCAGCGCCTTGTAGCGCGGGAAATCAGCCGGATCGACGATCTCGTCATGGGCGATTGCCGGGCGCACGTCGCGCGCCGGCTGGCTCTTGCGCAGGGCCGCCACGGCATCGAGCGCGATGCGGACCGCGCCATCGCCATCGGCATGCATGTGCGGATCAAAGCCCAGCGCGGTGATGCGCTCGAGCAGCGGCGCCAGGACGGCGAGCGGAAAATAGGGTGCCGGCCCCTTGTTCGTGCCGGGCTGCCAATCGGGCTTTTCCGGCGTGCCGTGGTTTTCCAGATAGGGTTGCAGCATCACGCCGGTAAAGGCCGGGGCAGTGATCACGCCGTCCATGTAGAGCTTGACCGTGCGCACCATGATCGTGGGCTGCACTTGAGCGGCGCCCTGGTCATAGGTGCGCCGCCATTCGACGATGCGGGCCAGCGCCGGTTCGGGAGACGGACCTTCCTCAGGCGCGATGTGCGGTGCGAAATGCCCGCGCGCGGTCAGTTCCCCGGCCTTTGACAGGACGGAAAAGGCATGAATCGATTCGCGCGGGGCATCGGCATCGAGGAACGTGGTCACGCCCTGCGCCGCCATCGCGGCAAGGGCCGCGCGCGCGGCGACGACATCGTCTGCAGGCGTTGGCGCCGGCACCAGCTTGCGCACCAGGTCTTGCGCGGCGTCTTCCAACAGGCCGGTGGGGGCGCCCTTGTCATCGTGGTGGATCGCGCCACCCACCGGATCGGGCGTCTTGGCATCGATACCAGCCAGGGCCAGTGCCTTGCTGTTGACCAGGGCGGAATGCCCGAACGAGGAAAACACCGCCACCGGCCGCCGCGTGGGCAGCGCGTCGAGCATGGCCTTGGTCATGTCCACGCCCAGCGGCTGCATTTCCTGCTGGAACCAGTGCACCGCGATCAGCCACTTGCCGTCGTTGGCCGCGCCCCCATCCTTGGCCGCGCAGGCGGAAAGCGCCGCCTGGAATTCGGGCACGGTCAACCGCTTGTATTGCAGGTCGCAGGCAAGCAGCCCGGCGCCACCCTCCAGCGGGTGCATGTGTGCATCGATCAGGCCGGGCATGACCACGCCACCCTTGAGGTCGATCGTCTGGGTCGCCGGGCCGGCCATCGCCTTGGCCCCGGCGTCGCTGCCCAGATAGACGATGCGCCCATCCTTGATCGCGATCGCCTGGGCAACGCTGCCCCGCGCGTCGATGGTGTGGATCTGGCCGTGCAGCAGCACGGTATCGGCCACCGGCGCGGGCGCGGCTTGGGCGGCGCTGGCCGCCAGGGCCGAACCGGCCAAGAGCGAAATCAGGCGAAGGGAATGCATGCGGGCACCTCGCACATCGCGCGGCACCCCCTGTGCCGCCCTATCTGTGATCTAAGCAGATAGGGCGGGGGTAGGACAAGTGTCCAATTTTCGTCCCGGCAGAGCGGCCGGAACGGGGTCTGCCTCAGCGCGGCTTTTCCGCCTCGGCCAGGGCGGCACGGGCAATCGGCTCCATCACGGCATAGCCGGCGGCGTTGGGGTGGACGCCATCGCTCGACAGGCCAGGCTTCATCGCCCCTTCGGGCGTGGCCATCGCGCTGTAGTAATCGGCATAGGCGAGACCCCGCGTGCGGGCGAGATCCTTGAGCCAGGCGTTGAGCGCGGCAATCTGCGCGGCCGGCTTCATCTCGCTGCGCCAGGTAAAACCGCCGGCGGGCAGCACGCTGCCCAGGACCACGGCAATGCCATTGGCCTTGGCCAGATCGACCATCGCCAAGACGTTGGCGGCATATTCATCCGGGCTGGTCGGGCCGGTGTTGCCGGCCACGTCGTTGGTGCCGCACATGATGTGCACCACGCGCGGGCGCAGGCGCACCACGTCCTGGTAGAACCGCAGCAGGATCTGCGGGCTGGTCTGCCCGGCGATGCCGCGATCGACGATGCCGCCGGCAAACATCGCCGGTGCCGTGGTCAGCCACCATTCGGTGATCGAATCGCCGATGAACACCGCGCGCAGCGGTTGTGGCACCTGGCGATCGGCCTTTTGATAGCGGCACAGATTGCCCCAGTCATAGCCGCCGACACGGCTGGGCGTGCAGGGCTCGGCCACCATGGCCGTGGGCCCGATCGGCGCCACGGCGACGGTGACGCTGGGCAGCGGCGCGGGCGCGGCGGGCTGCCCGGCCTGGGCTGCCTGCGCGGGACACGCCGCCAGCATCAACGCCAGGGCCAGCGCGCCCGCGCCAGCCCCGGCCAGATTGGCAATGGCCCGGCGCATCAGATGATGCCCACCGCCTTGCCGGCGCGTTCGAACATGCCGATGATGGTCTGCACCTGATCGGCGCTGTGCGCGGCGCAGAGCGAGCAGCGCAGCAGCGTCATGCCGGCGGGCGTTGCCGGCGGACGCGCCAGGTTCACATAGAGCCCTTCATGCAGCAGCGCTTCCCACATCGCCGCGCCGCGTTCCAGATCGGGCATGATCACCGAAATGATCGCGCTTTGCGGCGTTTGCGTGCCCAGCTTGAAGCCGCGCTCGGACAGGCCGGCGTGCAGCGTCTTGGAATTTTCCCACAGATGCGCGCGCTTGTCGGCGGCATGCATCAGCTTGCGGATCGAGGTGCTGGCGGTGTGCACCACGCTGGGCGGCAGCGAGGCGGTGAACACATAGGGACGGCACACCAGGCGCAGGATTTCGAACTTGGGATGGTTCGACACGCAGAAGCCGCCAACCGTGCCGACCGACTTGGAGAACGTGCCGATCACGAAATCCACCTGGTCGAGCACGCCCTGGTCTTCGGCCACGCCGCGCCCGTTGGGGCCGATGAAGCCCATCGAGTGTGCTTCGTCCACCAGCACCATGGCGCCGTGCGCCTTGGCAATGGCGATCATTTCCTTGAGCGGGGCGATGTCGCCCAGCATCGAATAGACGCCTTCGAGCACGACCAGCTTGCCCGCGCCTTCGGGAATGCGCTTGAGGCGCTTTTCCATCGCCTCGATATCGTTGTGCTTGAACGGCACGACCTCGGCATCGCCCATCTTGCAGCCATCCCAGATCGAGGCGTGGCTGTCGATGTCGAGCACGATGTAATCGCCCTTGCCGGCCATCGTGCTGATGATGCCCAGGTTCGCCTGGTAGCCGGTGGAAAACACCATGGCATGGTCCATGCCATAGAATTCCTTGAGCGCGTCTTCCACGGCGCGGTGCCCGGCATAGGTGCCGTTGAGCACGCGGCTGCCCGTGGTGCCCGAGCCGAATTCGTCGAGCGCCTGCTTGCCCGCGGCGATCACGTCCGGGTCGAACGTCATGCCCATGTAGTTGTAGGTGCCCAGCAGGATCGTTTCGCGTCCGTTGCACACCGCGACGGTGGGCGAGATCACCTTTTCCATCACCAGGTTGAACGGATCGGTGACGCCGGTGGACAGCAGCGCGCGGCGCTGTTCGATCAGGCCGTCGAACTTGGAAAACAGGTCGGTCATGGGGGCGCTTACCCTTGCAGCTTGGTCACGGCGTCGATCAGCTGGCCATAGGTTTCGATCTCGGCCTGCTGGTTCATGCTGATGATGATGTCGAACTCGTCCTCGATCGCGGCGACGAAATCCATCACGGTGAGGCTGTCCCACTCCAGATCGCCGGCAAAGGTGGTGGCATCGGTGATGGCCACGCCCTTCTTGTTGAAGGGCTCGATCAGCTCGGCAATCTTGGCGGCAGTGGCGGCGCGGTCCATCTTGTCTCTAACTCCGTGGGGCAGGGCGGTGCCCCTGCCAGAACATTGCGGCGGAAAAGCGGCCTGTGGCCTGCCCTGTCAAGCCTGAACGGGCGATGAGGGCCGATTTACACCAGCTTCATCACCGCCTGCATGAACGGGCCGATCGAGACCGGCTTGGCCAGATAGCCTTCGGCGCCAGCCTCGCGGATGCGTTCCTCGTCGCCCTTGCCGGCATAGGCGGTCACGGCCAGCACCGGAATCTGGCGCAGCACCGGATCGGCTTTGAGCGCCTCGATCAGTTCCAGCCCCGAAACGTTGGGCAACTGGATATCCATGATCACCAGGCCGGGCACGAACTGGCGCGCGCGATCCAGCGCCTCGCGCCCGTCGGCCACCGGCTCCACGGTAAAGCCATTGGCCACCAGGAGATCGCAGAACAGCTTGCGGTTGAGGTCGTTGTCCTCGACAACCAGAATTCTTTTTGCCACGGAACACCTCTATTGCGCGTATCGGCACGGCCGCCGCCTGCGCTGCTCTATTGACCTCGAAAGGCTCTGACAATCATCCGCGAACCTTCGTCCCCCGTCCCCGATCCGCAGGATCTGGCGCTGGCCGCGCTGGGCTGGGTGCTGGCCGACGGGCAGCGCGCCGAACGCTTCCTGGCCTTGAGCGGATTGACGCCCGATACCCTGCGCAGCGGGCTGGCCGATCCGGCCGGGCAAAGCGCGGTGCTGGGCGGCGTGCTGGATTTCCTGTTGTCTTACGAGCCCGATCTTGTTGCCGCGGCCGACGCGCTCGATATAAGCCCCCAGGCCTTGGCCGCCGCACGGGAGAAACTGGTATGAGCCGCCCGCTGGTGATCAGCGATTGCGATGAAGTGCTGCTGCACATGGTGGCGCCGTTCCAGGCCTGGCTCAAAGCCCACCACGACATCGATTTCGTGATGGAAACCAATGATTTCGGCAAGGCCATGCGCTATGTCCATGACGGGCGCGGGGTGGAATCGCGCGAGATCTGGCGCCTGCTCGACCTGTTCTTCGACACGCAGATGCACACCCAGCCGGCGATCGCCGGCGCGGTGGAGGCTGTCGGCACGCTGGCCGACCGCGCCGACTTCGTGATCCTGACCAATCTGGGCCACAGCTATCGCGACGCCCGCACCGCGCAACTCGAAGGCGTCGGCATCAACGCCCGCGTCTTTACCAACCAGGGGCCCAAGGGGCCGGCGCTCAAGGCGATTCTCGATGAATACCGGCCCAGCCGTGCCGTGTTCATCGACGATCTGCCCCAGCATCATCATTCTGCGGCCGAACTCACGCCCGAGGTGATCCGCCTGCACCTGTGCGGCGAACCGCTGCTCGCCCCGCACATCGATTGTGCGCACAAGGCTGGCCACGCCCATGCCCGGATCGATACCTGGGACCATGCGCTGCCCTGGCTGATGGCCCGCTTGGACGAGGCGGCCTGACCCATTCTTCGCGTTTGCTGGAGTGAATGAAAATGACCGTTTCGATCGATGCCCGCCTGGCTGAACTGGGCCTGGAACTGCCGCAGGCCGCAGCGCCGGTGGCGGCCTATGTGCCCACCGTGCTGGCGGGCGGGCTGCTGCATGTTTCGGGGCAGCTGCCGTTCATCGATGGCGCGCTGGTGACCGGCCGGCTGGGTGAAGACGTCAGCCTGGAACAGGGCGCCGCTGCCGCCAAGGCCTGCGCGCTGATGCTGCTGGCCCAGGCCGAGGCTGCGCTGGGCTCGCTCGACCGGATCGAGCAGGTCGTCAAGCTGGGCGCGTTCATCAATTCGACCGGTGATTTCACCGATCAGCCCAAGGTGGCCAATGGCGCTTCGGAACTGATGCAGGCGGTGTTCGGCGATGCTGGGCGCCATGCCCGCAGCGCCGTGGGCGTGCCGGTGCTGCCTTTGGGCGCTGCGGTGGAAATCGATGCTATCTTTGCTGTTCGCGCTCATTGATCGCTTCCTCCTGCCGGCCCGGGCCGCGTCCCGGGCCGGTTGGCTGCGCGAGGCGATCTATGCCCATCGCGGGCTGCATGGCCCGGGTGTGCCGGAAAATGCGCTGGCCGCGGCCGACGCTGCCATCGCGCGCGGCTTTGGCATCGAATGCGACGTGCAGCGCAGCCGCGATGGCCAGGCGATCGTGTTCCACGACTGGACGCTCGACCGGCTGACCGGGCAGAGCGGCAGCGTTGCGGAAGCGACAGCAGCCGAACTGGCGCGGATCGCCCTGCTGGACGAGACCGGCGCCGCGGTGCCGGACGAAACCATTCCGAGCCTGCGCCAACTGCTCGATCGTATCGACGGGCGCGTGCCGCTGTTGATCGAGGTGAAGTCGCGCGGCCAGCGCATCGCGCCGCTGTGCCTTGCGGTGCGCCGCCTGCTCGAAGGCTATCGCGGGCCGGTGGCGGTGATGAGCTTCGATCCGCGCGTCGCCGCTTGGTTCCGCCGCTATTCCCCGCACGTGGTCCATGGTCTGGTGGTGACCGAGGCGGGGCGCCGCACCTTGCTGGCCCGCCTCAAGAGGCATCTTGCGCTGTGGCGCGCGCGTCCCCAATTCCTCGCCTATGACATTGCCGATATTGCCAATCCCGTGGTGCGGCTGGCCCGGCGCCGGGGCATTCCGGTGCTGACCTGGACCGTGCGCACGCCTGACGACGCCAGCCGCGCTGCGGCCTATGCCGATGCGCCGATCGCCGAAGGGCCGGTGCTGCTGGCAGCGCCGGCGGCGTGACGCGGCCCGCGCCATGACGCTGACCGCGCGCGTGGAAGGCGCGGTGGGGAACATCGCGGCGGCAGACTGGGATCGCCTGGTCGGGGATGGCAATCCCTTCGTCTCGCACGCATTCCTCACCCTGCTCGAAGAATCAGGCTCGGTCGGCGGGCGCAGCGGGTGGACGCCGCTGCCGCTGCTGATCGATGATGCCGATGGCCGCCCGGCCGCTGCCGTGCCGGCCTATCTCAAGCAGCACAGCCAGGGCGAATATGTGTTCGACCACGCCTGGGCCGATGCCTGGCAGCGCGCAGGCGGGGACTATTATCCCAAGTTGCAGATCGCCGCGCCGTTTACCCCCGCCACCGGCCCGCGCCTGTTGTGCGCCGGCCGCCCCGATCTGGCGCTCCCGCTGTTGCGCGCGGCCGAGGCGGTGGTGGATCAGAACGGCCTGTCATCTGCCCACGCCACTTTCATCGCGCCCGAGCAGTTGCCACTGTTCGAGGAGGCGGGCTGGCTGCTGCGGTCAGACCTGCAATTTCACTGGGAAAATCGTGGCTATGCCACGTTCGACGATTTCCTCGGCGCGCTGTCTTCGGCCAAGCGCAAGAACCTGCGCAAGGAACGCGCCGCGGCCCAGGCCGGGGTGGAGATCGTGGCGCTGACCGGCGCGGCGATTACGGCCGATCACTGGGACGCATTCTGGGTGTTCTATCAGGATACCGGCGCGCGCAAATGGGGCCGCCCCTATCTGACCCGCGCTGCCTTCGATCTGATCGGGCAGACCATGGCCGACAAGGTCTTGCTGGTATTGGCGCTGGAGGATGGCGAGCCGGTGGCCGGCGCGCTCAATTTCATTGGCCAGGATACGCTCTACGGCCGCTATTGGGGCGCCGTGGTGGAAAAGCCGTTCCTGCATTTCGAGCTGTGCTATTACCAGGCGATCGATGCCGCCATTGCCATGGGGCTGCGCCGGGTGGAAGCCGGGGCGCAGGGGCAGCACAAGCTGGCACGCGGCTATGAGCCGGTGCAGACCTGGTCGGCGCACTATATCGCCGATCGCGGATTTCGCGCCGCGGTGGCCGAATTCCTGGTGCGCGAGCGCGCCGGGATAGAGCAGGGCCAGTTCGAACTGGCCGGACACACGCCCTATCGCAAGGGGTAGGCGCCGCGATCAGGCGGCCGGATGATCAGCCAAATAGGTGATCAGGCAGCGCGGCGGGTTGCGGCGCGCATCCATTCGCGGGCGCGGCGCTGGGCTTCGGCGATATCGCGCGCGCTCATTTCCTCGGCCACATCGGCGCGGGCGCGGGCGGCATCGTCATGGCCGGCCACAGCCGCCAGGTTAAACCACTTGTGCGCCTCGACCAGATCGCAATCGGCACCATAGCTGCCGGTGGAAAAGGCCACGCCCAGATCGAAAAACGCGTGGCTGTCACCCTGCGCAGCAGCAGCGAGGCAGGCGGCGATCAGGCTGTCGGCGCGGTCGGATGCGGCATGGCTGGCATGAAACGGTGCGGTTGGCACCAGCGTGATCGGTGATTGCGCGTGCGGCATGGTCCTTGGTTCCCCCTGTGCGAATCTGCCTTTCCCGGGTGGGTGGCAGGGCAAGGCTCGCCAATTAAGGTCAACAAACCGTTAAGCATGATCGCGGCCGTGCCCGCGTGCTTGGGGCTTTATGCGCGAAAAGCCCGATGCCGCTGTTTCACAAAGGTTCAGCTGCAATGTGACATAGCGTTGAGGAAGTGCTTGTGCGCCCTTTCCTGCCTGCCTATAGGCGCGGCAAGCCGGGGGCTGGTCGCGCCGATCGCGGCGCGTTTTGGCCCTGGTGGTCGGAAGGCGCAACACGGAGGGCCGGATGGCTGGGGTTCTGGGTGACGAAATTGACGTGTTGGCAAAGGCCCGCCGGGCCATGCCGGGTGATTACGTTCCGAATGACGACGAACCCTATATGAGCGAGCAGCAGCTCGACTATTTTAGGCGCCTTTTGCTCGAGTGGAAGAAGTCGATCCTGTCGGCCTCGGCCGGCACTCTCTCGGCCCTGCAGGATGGTCCGCTGCGCGAACCCGATCTCAACGATCGCGCCTCGAGCGAAACCGACTGGGGCATCGAACTGCGCACCCGCGATCGCCAGCGCAAGCTGATTGCCAAGATCGATTCGGCCATGCGCCGCATCGACGAGGGCGAATACGGTTTCTGCGAAGTGACCGGGGAGCCGATCGGCCTTGGCCGCCTGATCGCCCGCCCGATCGCGACGATGACGGTCGAAGCGCAGGAAGCGCACGAGCGCCGCGAAAAGATCTCGCGCGACATGTGATGGCACCGGCAGGGCCATGTGGCCCTGCCCAGCCTCTATCGTTCTGCGCGGGCGCAGGCGCACCTCTGGGCAGCGCATCCCCTTGCGGTAAACATGCCACAGGCCCCTCGTCCCCCGATGGCACGGGGCTTTTTGCGGGTGCAGGCGGGAAATTTAAGGATTTCTTTGCCGTTTTCGTTTATGCCTCCGCTATGGACTGATGCGCATGAAGGCAGGCGTCGGCGCTATCCGCTGGCACCGGGCTGCATGCGTCCTGGCTCATGCCGCTTGGCCCACCACGCTGGAAACGGAACCTGACCGTGACTGATATCGACCATCGGCAATTGGGGCGTGACAGCCTTTTCCTGATGGCCGACCTGCGCCTTGAAGGCCAGGACGGTGAGCATCGCGTGCGCGTGCGCAATCTTTCGGCCGGCGGGATGATGGCCGAAGGTGCGCTGCGGGTGGTGCGCGGCATGCGGCTGGAGGCCAACCTGCGCCATATCGGCTGGATCGAAGGCGTGGTCGCCTGGGTGCAGGATAGCCGCTTTGGCATCGCCTTTGTCGAACAGATCGATCCCAAGCTGGCGCGCGAACCGGTCGCCACCCAGCCGTCCGACGATTACGCGCCGCGCTATGTGCGCCCGCCGCTGGGCCAGCCCGAGGCCAAGCGCCTGCGCAAGCTGTAATACCGCCGCACTGCTGACGTACTGAAATTGCCGGCGACAGCATCTTTGCTGGCCTGCCACGGCTGATCTGCTAGGCAGATGGCCATGGCTCCCACGATTTGCCATCTGCGCCGCGCGGCCGCGGTGCTTTTGCCCGGTGTGGCGCTGGCGCTGGCCAGTTGCGGTGCAGATCGGCGCGGCGCGCTGCCGGTTGCCCTTGCCGGCGATGACAGCGCGTTTCAGACGGCCACCGGCCGCCTTGCCCCAGCTGCCCAGGTCTTGCGTGCCGCCACCGTCGAAGGGCTGGTAGGCTTTGATGCGCAAGGCCGCGTGGTGCCCGCGATTGCCGAACGCTGGATCGTGACCGACGATGGGCTGAGCTATATCTTTCGCCTGCGCGATGGCACCTGGCCGGATGGCACCGCGATCGATGCACCCAGCGTTGCCGCCGCGCTGCGCCGCGCGCAAAAGGCGCTGGCCGGCACCGCGCTGGGTCTCGATCTTGCCCCGATCGATGAAATCCGCGTCATGACCGATCGCGTGGTGGAAGTGGATCTGTCCGCCCCGCTGCCTGATCTCCTGACCTTGCTGGCGCAGCCCGAATTGGGCCTGCCGCGGGCGCGGCTCGGCTCGGGCCCGCTCGGGCTGCGGCGCGAGGGCCTGGTGGCGCGCTTGTCGCCCATTCCGCCCGAGCGGCGCGGGCTGCCGGTGCAGGACGGATTTTCCCGCAGCGTGCGGCCGTTGCGGGTGGAGGTGGAAAGCATGGCCGTGGCTGCCCAGCGCTTCAACGACGGGCTGGTCGACGTGGCGCTGGGCGGCACGATCGACTCGCTGCCGCTCACCGGCACCACCATGCTCTCGCGCGGGAACGTGCAACTCGATCCCGTCATGGGGCTGTTTGGTCTCCAGGTGGTGCGCGCGCAGGGCTTCCTGGCCGATCCGTTGCGGCGCGAGGCGCTGGCCCTGGCGATCGACCGCGATGGCCTGGTCGGCGCCTTTGGCATCGGCGGATGGAGCGGCACGACGCGGCTGGTCTCGCCCGAAGTGCCCGATAGCAACGGCAGCGTGGGTGAGCGCTGGGCCGGCACCACGCTGGACCAGCGCCGCGCCCTGGCCCGGCAGCGGGTCATGGCTTGGCTGGCAACCGGGCAGGGCGCGCCGCGCCTGCGCGTGGCGGCGCCCGATGGCCCTGGCACGCGGCTGGCCCTGGAGCACCTGGCGGCCGATTTTGCCACGATCGGCGTGGCACTCGAACGGGTGGACGCCACCGCGCCGGCCGATCTGCGCCTGGTCGACAGCGTGGCGCGCTATACCCGCGCGGCCTGGTTCCTCAACCAGGTGGCCTGCCCGGTCAGCCCGGCAGGGTGCAGCCCGCAAGGCGATGCCCTGGCCGCACAAGCCCGGGCAGAGCGTGATCCGCAGGCGCGCATGGCCCTCTTGGCGCAGGCCGAAACCGCTGTCACGGCGGCCAACAGCTTCATCCCGATCGCGCGGCCGTTGCGCTGGTCGCTGGTGCGCAGCCGCGTGACCGGGTTTTCCCCCAATCCCTGGGGTTGGCACCCGCTGCCACCGCTCACCATTGTGCCGAAATAGCCAGTTTTTCGAAGAATCGCCGCGATGATGGCGATTTTTCGCATTTGGTCATGGCGGCGAAAGGAACAAGCGGCTAGGGGGCGCGGGCCGAGAGATGGTATATCGGGCTTCGCGTGGTGAGGCCGTCGCACTGTCGTCTGGCCTTATAAACACCCGTGTAATATCCCCAGCCGGTCCCTGCCCACGTTGCGGCCCGGCCCAGACCCGTTGAGTTTCATGCCCTTTTCATCTCTCCCCGCTGCCGTTTCCCAATCCCTTGCCGCACGCGGCTATGCCGAGCCGACTCCGGTCCAGGCCGCCGTGCTCGAAGCGGAAGCGGCCGGCCGCGACCTGCTGGTTTCTGCCCAGACCGGCTCTGGCAAGACCGTGGCCTTTGGCGTGGCCATGGCGGCCGACCTCCTGGGTGATGGCGTTCCGCCGCCCGGCGCGCCGCTCGCCCTTGCCATTGCTCCCACCCGCGAACTGGCGCTGCAGGTCAGCCGCGAACTCGCCTGGCTTTATGAAAAGGCCGGGCTGCGCATCGCCACCTGCGTGGGCGGGATGGACCCGTCCAAGGAACGCCGCCAGCTCCACCACGGTACGCATATCGTGGTCGGGACGCCCGGCCGCCTGCGCGACCACCTCGAACGCGGCGCGCTCGACCTTTCGGCCCTGCGCTTCGTCGTCCTCGACGAAGCCGACGAAATGCTCGACATGGGCTTCCGCGAAGACCTCGAAGAACTGCTCGACGCCACCCCGGCCGAGCGCCGCACGCTGCTGTTCTCGGCAACCATGCCGCGCCCGATCGCCGCGCTGGCCAAGCAGTACCAGCGTGACGCGCTGCGCATCTCGACCATCGACGAGCGCCAGGGCCACGGCGATATCAGCTATCAGGCCGTCGCCGTCTCGCCCAACGACATCGAGAACGCGGTGATCAACCTGCTGCGCTTCCACGAGGCGGAAACGGCCATGCTGTTCTGCGCGACGCGTGACAATGTGCGCCGCCTGCACGCCACGCTGGTCGAGCGCGGCTTTGCTGCCGTGGCGCTTTCGGGCGAGCACAGCCAGAACGAACGCAACCAGGCGATCCAGGCGCTGCGCGATGGGCGCGCGCGCATCTGCGTCGCCACCGACGTGGCCGCACGCGGGATCGACATTCCTTCGCTCAGCCTGGTGGTCCACGTCGAAGTACCGCGTGACGCTGAAACCCTGCAGCACCGTTCGGGCCGCACCGGCCGCGCCGGGCGCAAGGGCACGGCCGTGCTGGTGGTGCCCTATCCGCGCCGCCGTCGCCTGGAAGAAATGCTGCGCCGCGCGCGCATCGAGGCCGAATGGATGCCCGCCCCCGGCGCTGCCCAGATTCGCGAGCGTGACCGCGAGCGCCTGCTCGAAAAGCTGCTCACCCCGGTCGACGCCGAAGACGTGCTGGAAGACGACGTGGCCCTGGCCGATACGCTGATGGAACGCATGGAAGTGCGCGACATCGCGCTGGCGCTGGTGCGCAGCTATCGTTCGGCCATGCCGCAGCCCGAAGACCTCATCGACCTGTCGACCGAGGAAGGCCGCAAGGCCAACCATCGCAGCGGTTTCGATGACGTGGCCTGGTTCCGCATGGACATCGGCCGCCGCCAGAACGCCGATCCGCGCTGGCTGTTGCCGCTGCTGTGCCGCCGTGGCCACATCACCCGCAACGAGATCGGCGCGATCCGCATCGGCCCGAGCGAAACCTTCTTCCAGGTGCCCAAGGCGATGGAAGACCGCTTCCGCGCCGCGTTGCAGCGCACTGCGCGCGAAGGCGCCGAGGACGAAACCGGCATTCGCATCGAACCGAGCGAACCGCCGCGCGAAATGGCCCGCACCAATCGCCGCCAGGGCAATGGCCCCAACCGCCCGCGCGAAGGCTTCCCGCCGCGCGGCGATGGTCCGCGCCCGCATCGCAAGGGCCCCCCGCGCCGCCGCGAGGGCTGAACGCTGAAGATCCTCCCCCACGCCGTGGGGGAGGTGACGGCCGCTGGCCGTCGGAGGGGGGGGTAGCTCTTTACCCCGCGCGTTCGTCCTGCCGCTCCAACGGTTCGACCCGCAGCAGGCCGGCAAGCGCCTGCGCATCGGCGCAGGTTGCATCGCCGGCCAGCCGGGCCTGCAAGGCCCGGTAATGCGCCAGCACGCGCTGCCCCAGGTCGCTCACCTTGGCCCCGCCACCATGCGCGCTGCCGGGAAAGGTTTCGACCAGCGGCCCGTGCCAGCAGCGGTTCATCACATCGACCAGTTGCCACGCCCGGCGATAGCTCATGCCCATGGCGCGCCCGGCGGCCGAGATCGAGCCTTCGCGCGCGATGGCATCGAGCAGGTCGGCCTTGCCCGGCCCCATGGCAATCGCCTCGCCGCAATAGAGCTGTAGCTTGATCTTGATATGCGCTGCATCGGCCATGCCGGGGTTTTAGGCGCGCACGCCGTTCGGCTCAAGCGCGGCGGCAGGGGGCGTGGCCGCCGTTTTGCGCCGCGCTGGTGCGATCAGCGATGGCGCAAGCGAAACAATCGGTTATCGTGCCGTCACGGACCATGCGGGAGAGAATGCGATGCGGCCACGGTTGACGGTTTCGACGCTGGGCGTGGCTCTGGCGTCAGCACTCGGCGCGGTGCCGGCGATGGCTGACGCCAACTGGGTGGAGGCGGCAAGCGCGCAGGGTGATGTGGCGCTCACGATCTATACCGACATGGCCCTGGTCGAAGACGTGCGGCGCATCGCTCTGCCCAAGGGGATCAGCCGCCAGGAATTTCCCGATGTGTCTGCCCAGATCCGGCCCGAAACCGTCACCCTTTCGGCGCCGGGCGCTGCCGTGGTGGAACAGAATTTCGACTATGACCTGCTGACGCCCGAAAAGCTGCTCGACAAGTCGGTCGGCCAGGATGTGAGCGTGGTGCGCAATGCGCCCGATGGCCAGGAAGTGGTCACGCGCGCGCACGTGCTGGCCAACAACGATGGCGCCGTGGTCCAGGTTGGCAACCGGATCGAGATCCTGCGCGATATGCCCGGCCGCGTGGTCTACCAGGGTCTGCCTGCTGGCCTGCGCGCCCGGCCGACGTTGTCGGTCACGCTCGATGCGGCCAGCGCCGGCACGCGCGCGGTGGGGTTGCGCTATCTGTCGGGCGGGTTCGGCTGGAAGGCCGATTACGTTGCGCTGTTCGATGAAACCGCAGGCAAGCTCGATGTGCAGGGCTGGATCACGCTCAACAACACAACCGGCACCGGCTTTCCCAACGCGCGGGTCATGCTGGTGGCGGGGGAGCCGGGCCGCAATGGTGGCAGTGACGATGGCGATCGCTTTGTACGCCCACCGCGCCGCCCGCTGGGCAATCGCATGGGTACCGGCGGGCCCGATGGGCGCGAGACGCTGGGCGATTTCCATGTCTATCCGCTGGCCGGGCGCACCACCGTGGCCAATGCCCAGACCAAGCAGGTGAGCTTCCTCAACGTGGCCGGGGTGCCGGCGCGCAAGGTCTATCAATATCGCAACGGCTGGCAGCACAGCGCGGAAGAGGGCGAAAGCGTCGATACCGTCCTCGCCTTCACGTCGGCCAGGGATGGTGGCTTGGGCGATGCGCTGCCAGCCGGTACGATGCGCGTCTACATGCGCGATGCGCGCGGCAACCCGCAGTTCGTGGGCGAAAGCGCCTTGCCGCACACCCCGATGGGATCGGACCTGGCGCTGAAAACCGGCGTGGCGTTCGACGTGAAAGTGCAGCCCACCGTCGAAAAGCGGGAAACGATCACCGCGAGCGAGTGGGAACGCACCGCACAATGGCGCATCACCCGCAACGACGCCGCGCCGGTGACCTACACCATCGAGGAGCACCCAATCTATTGGCGCACGCAGATGGCGTGGAAGGTGACCAATGCCCGCGCCGTGCCGGTGGAGGTCGACGTTGTCCAGGACGGCCTCGACAGCGGATGGCACGACACGCGCGTCTCGGCTGAAAGCGTGCCGGGACGCCAACTGTCGCTCGATAGCCGGATCTGGCACGTCACCGTGCCGGCGCGCGGCGCGGTAACGCTGACCGCCACGATCGATACCCGTTATTGAGCGGCGCGACCATGCGCACCCTGATCGCGGCCATGGCCCTGTGGCCCGGCCTGGCCCTGGCGCAGCAGGCGGTCACATCGTCTGCGCCGGCAAGCGTGGCCGTGACCATCTACCGCGAACCGGGACGCAGCGCGGACGCGGCGTTCGATCGTGGCTGGCTGCGCGGCTATGCCCTCGTCACCGAAACCCGCGAGGTGGATCTGCCCGCCGGGCCGGCCACGCTGCGCTTTGAAGGGGTGGCGGCGGGCATGCTGGCGGAAACCGCACTGGTGCGCGGGCTGCCGGCCGGCGTTGCGGAACAGAACCTCGACGCAGATCTGATCGGCGCGCGCAATCTCTATGCCCGCAGCTTTGGCCGCCCGGTGATGTTGCGCCACACCGACCCGCGCAGTGGCGCCGTGGTGGAGGAAGCAGGCGTGATCCGTTCCGGCCCCGATGGCGCCGCCGTGATCCAGACGCAGGACGGCTTTCGCAGCGCGCGCTGCGCCTGGCCCGATGAATATGTCAGCTATGCCGATCTGCCCGCCGGGCTGGTGGCCAAGCCTACGTTGTCGGTGCAGACCACTGCACCTGCCGCCGTGCATGGCCGCCTCACGCTCAGCTATCTTGCCTGGGGCTTCGATTGGCGGGCGGATTATGTCCTGACCATGGCGCGCGACGGGCGCCATCTCGATCTGGCGGCCTGGATCACGCTGGCCAGCAGCGACGATACCGCTTTCGCTGCGGCCGCCGCCGCGGTGGTTGCCGGCAAGCCGGAAAAGCAGGCACGTGGCTGGGAGCATCGGTTTGGCGATGAACAATCCTTGTCGTTCGCCTGCGAGACGGCGCCGCCGCCACCACCGCCCCCTCCTCCTCCTCCGCCGCCGCCCGTGCCGATGATGATGATGGCGCCGGCCCCGGCGGCCGCGATGGATATCGTCGTCACCGGTCAGCGGCGCGCGCCGATCATGGCGCGGCAAGAGGCGCTGGGTGATCTCAAGCTCTATCGCCTGCCGCTGCCCACCACGATTGCCCCGCGCGCACAAAAACAGGTGGCCTTTGCGCAGCGGCGCAGCGTCACGGTGCAGCCGTTCTACAAGGGCGCGCTGGACCTCGCTGAACACGAAGACCAGCCCCTGCGCCAGGCGCTGCGCCTGAATAACCGCAAGGCCGCCGGCCTTGGCCTGGCCTTGCCGGCCGGACATGTCGTCGTGCTCGAACCGCATGGCGCGACCACGCTGCCGGTGGGCGAGGGGCGCATCGACGACAAGGCGGTGGGCGAAGAGATCGACATCGAACTGGGCGAGGCGACCGCCGTCCACCTGGCCGAGGCAGATGGCCCCAAGGGCGACAACGCGCAGGCACGCGGCCATGCCGCCGTGGTCAGAAACGGCCGTGACCAACCGGTCGTGGTCGAACTGGCCATTCCCCTGGGCGAGGGCCAGCGCCTGATCAGCCCCTCGCGTCCGCTCACCCGCAAGAATGGCCAGCCGCTGTGGCGTGTAACCGTCCCCGCCCACGGCACCGCGCGCCTGGCTTTCCGGGTGACGGAGGGCGCGTGAAACCCATTGACCTTGCCCACCAAATCCCGCAAAGGCCGGCTTCCCCGCACGGGGGCGGTTAGCTCAGTTGGTAGAGCATCTCGTTTACACCGAGAGGGTCGGCGGTTGGAGCCGGTCACCGCCCACCCAGCGCAGTTCCTTCAATTGTCGGGCATTTTCGGGATCGGGCGCGCCGATGTGACGGCCCGGGCTCGCCCGGCCTTGCCCAGGTTCGCGAGGCTGGCGGTGCCGCTGACCTCAACGCGGCGCGCAGGCCCCTCGCCTGCGATCGATGGCGGCTTCCGCGAGACGCCGAGCGTGATCGCGGCCTCGGCCGGCCGGGCATGGATTCGCGGCAATGCTCCTTTGACGGATCGGTCTCACCGGGCATGCCGTGACGAATCGGACCAAGCCCCTCGAAGTCCGCGCCGCGCGATGGGCCAAAAGAGCATCGATTGGGTGGATTTTCGTCGCCCGCTGTGGAAGCGACAATTTCATGGCAGCTCGCGCTTGACACTCAGCGCCCGGCACCATAATCCCAACCTCGCTGAGGCCAAGGCCTTCAGCCGCCCGCGCGGGCGTAGCTCAGTTGGTTAGAGTGCCGGCCTGTCACGCCGGAGGTCGCGGGTTCGAGCCCCGTCGCCCGCGCCATGTTTCCCCTTCATCTTCAGCTATCTGTAGCGAAGACTGAGGCTTTTGCATTAGCTGAGGCCAGCGCCTCGGCCGCCCGCGCGGGCGTAGCTCAGTTGGTTAGAGTGCCGGCCTGTCACGCCGGAGGTCGCGGGTTCGAGCCCCGTCGCCCGCGCCATTGTCTTCCGCCTTCCAGTCGCGTTTCCGGCCTCCCGAGCGATCCCCGTCGCGGATTGTCGCTCGCGGTTTGTCTGCCGTTTCCCTGAGCGCCAAGCCATCGCTTCAAGCCCTACCGGGCCCATGTCGAGCGAGACGAATCCTGCGCGGCCGCAGTTCGGCGGGCTGCAAGCATCTTTTCCAGAGTCCGATGCCCGCCGCCTTGCGGTACGTCAGCGAGGTCCAGCCGACGCCGGCGTCGGAGCGTTCGCCGCGGCGGGCCCGGGCGCGGCCAATTGCGCAGGGCCTGTCGCCAGCAGGTTGATGCTGACGATGACGCAGCCGCCCGGCGCCTGAAGCAGCAGATAGCGCTCGCCGCCGGCGCGCAGGATGACCGGAATGCCGGCCAGGTTGGCGATCGTGCGACCTTCCTTGCTGAACTCCGCCTGCATTGCGCCGCAGCTGCGCGCCGTCGGCACGACCTGCACCGTCGAGCCCTGGCAGCCGCCGACGGGCGTCGGCGACAGGTGGATGAAGGCTGCGGCGTTAGGCGCGGCCCGATTCCCGGAGGTCATCGCGATGATCGAGCTGAACGGCCCCTGATTGGGCGCGCCCGTCAGCCAGTTCGACATGGCCGCGTGCGGCGCCTCGATCGTGCCGCTCGCAGCGCGCGCGATCCCGTCGAGACATGTCACAATGCCAGCGTTGCGGGCGTGCATCACGGGTTGCAGCTCGCCCGCATCGGCCTGAACCGGAGGCGGCTCAGCTTTCGTCGCAGGGGATGGCGCAGGCTCCGATCGCGGCGGAGGCTGTGACGCGGCGGGTCGATGTCCCGATCGCGGCGCCGTCTGCTGCGCCTGAAGCTGCGACGCGACCAGAAGGGATCCGGCAAGGACCGCCCAAGGCCGCCGGCTCCGCGCGCCCGATGCCATCAGAATTCCACCGACATGCCGGCGCGGGCGACATGCTCGCTGCCGCCGCCGCTGGCGTAGGAACCGTGGAGGATGACCGGCACCGCCGTTTGGAGGCGGTGCGCGACCCCGATGCCGACACCGAACTCGCCGCGATAGGTCGCGCCGTTGACGGTGAGGGTCGTCTTGCCCGGCGCCGAGGGTGTGACGACGGGTGCGAGGGCGGCGACGCCAGCGACGCCGCGACGCGATTCGCGGCGATTGCTGTCGATCTGGGCCTGCAGCCCTCCCATCTGGCTTTGCAGCCCGCCGATCTGGCCCTGCACCGCACCGAGCTGGCTCATATTCACCGCATCGGTGGGAGCGACGCCGGCTGCGATGTTGGTCAGGCGTCGCTCGCTGCCAGGCGTCCCGAATGAAACCGTGTTGGGCGCGCTGGCGATTGAACCGGAGCCGATTGCAACCGCGTTGGCGGCGCTCGCCGCCGCGCCCGGGCCGAAGGCCGCCGAGAGCAGTCCGGTTGCCGCCGCGCCATCGCCGAAGGCCGCGCCGCCATTGGAGGCCGAAGCGCCCGCACCGACAGCGACAGAGCCGGTCGCGACCGCGCCGGTTCCGATGGCGATCGCGCTGGTGCCGGTCGAGGCCGCGCCGAGGCCGAGCGCCACCGCGCCTGTCTGCGTCGCCCGGGCGCCGTCGCCGAGCGCGATGGCGGAAGCTCCGCTTGCGCTGCTGGAAGCTCCAGCGGCAAGGCTTCTCGTCCCGGCAGCCGTGCTCTGAGCGCCGAGCGCCGTGCTCGCTTCCCCGCTCGCATTGCTGTCATGCCCCAGGGCGGCGGCGCCGGTAGCGCTCGCTGTCGAAGCTGCGCCGAGTGCCGCGCTGTGGACGCCGCTTGCGTTGCTCGCTGAGCCCACAGCGAGGCTTCTCGCGCCGGATGCCGTGCTCAGAGGCCCCAGAGCCGTGCTGTGCTGGCCAGTGGCCTTGGCGGCAAAGCCTCCGGCGAGCCCGCCATTCTGGGCCGCTGCCTGGGCGCCAATGGCAGTGCTGGCATCCCCGCTCGCCGAGCTGAACGCACCGAGCGCCGTGCTCTGGCTGCCGCTGGCGCTGCTGTCCTGGCCGAAGGCAGCGGCACTGGCGGCGCTTGCATTCGAGCCCGCGCCGATCGCCGCACTCCGGACGCCGCTGGCATTGCTGTAGGCGCCGACGGCGAGACTTCTCGTCCCTGAGGCCGCGCTGAAATCGCCGAGCGCGGCGCTGTACTGGCCGGTGCCCTTGGCTGCGAAGCCTGCGGCGAGCGCCCCGTTCTCTGCGACGGACTGCGCCCCGATTGCGGTGCTGGCGTCCCCGCTCGCCGAGCTGAACGCACCGAGCGCCGTGCTCTGGCTGCCGGCGGCGCTGCTGTCGCGCCCATAGGCGGCGGCGCTGTCGGCAGTCGCGGTGGCATGAGCGCCCAGCGCGGCGCTGTTGGCGCCGGTCGCGCTGGTCCTGAAGCCGAAGGCGGAGCTGTACTGCCCGGTCGCCACGCTCTGCGAGCCATAGGTGGAGCTGCCTGTCGCGTTGGCGCGGGCGACATAGCCGGCGGCCGTGGCGTACATGCCGGTCGCGCCGGCAATGTTCGAGCCGCCCTCGTCAAGATAGTTGGTTCCGAGCGAAACCGAGCCGGTGCTCGTCGCCTGCGTGCCGCCGCCGAGCGCCGAGCTGAACTGGCCGCTCGCCACGCTGCCGGCACCGATGGCCGTCGCCACGTTCGAGCTCGCCACGCTGTCGGCGCCGACCGCGGTCGAAAGGTACTGGAACGGCCCATCGGCACCCGCCCGGGCCCTGGCCCCGAGCGCAGTGGTGCTGTCGTTCCCGTCAGGACCGCCAGCCTGGGCTCCATAGCCCAGCGCAGTGCTCAGGGAGCCCGTGGCGTTGGTGTCGGAGCCGATCGCGGTCGAATAGACGACCGCGGTTGCATTGGCGTTGTTGCCGCAGGCGGTGTTCTGGCTCGCGCCATTGTCATTGCCGGGCGTGACGCCGGCGCCGACATTGTCGCAGACCGCCGCCTCAACACCGTTCGAGGACAGAACCAGGACCAGAATCGCCATGGCCGAGCAGCCGGCCAGCAATCCCGTCCGGAACTGCCGATTTTCACTGGTGAAAGACATCGCCCCTCCGGCCTCAAGCTAGCGGACTCTCTTGGCGCGGCTTTGGCTGCTCGTCTTGGGGAGGGACGCAGTCGGATTTAGCTATGGCGAACCGGCGACGAAGTTCGCCGCTGTGTGGCCACGCGGCGACAGCGTCCCGCGGCGTGGCCTAAGCATCTCTGCCGCGATCCGCTGCGAACGGACGCGCCACCTCCGTTCACGGATTTACGTTGGGGCAGAGGAATGCCAGAGATAAAGCGTCACAGGACGACCGGCTGGCCAGAGCATGGGGAATGTTGCCTTCACTTCGGATGAGCTGCCGGCGCATCTCGATTCCGGCGCCCGCTTCGCGCGCTGGCACGAAATCTTCGAATCGCTGACCTGCTGCTCGGACTATTTCCGCGCCGAGGACCGGCCCTTCCGCGCGCAGTTTCAATGGGCGCCGTTCGGCGATGCCTATGTCACGACCTTCGGCGGCACGTTCCAACGCATTGCCCGCACGGCGAGCGCGATCGCACGCGGTCCCGACGATGATTTCTGTATTCTTCTGAACCGGGGCCGAGAGGCGTTCAGCACCTCGCATCTCGGGCAGATCACGGTGATCCCGCCGGGCGCGGTGCACATGGTGACGAACGGCGCGGCGGCCGAAATCCTTGCCGCAGCTCATTGCGAGATCAACACCGTCACGATCCGGCAGGACCGGCTGCGCGCGCTGATGCCGAGCGCCGCGGAGCTGCTCGCCCGCCCGCTCGATCCGCAACAGGCAGCCGTCCGCCATCTTGGGCGTTATGTCGAGAGCATCATCGATCTCGACGGCGCCAAGGACGACCCGGCGCTGCAGCAGCATGTCGGCACGACCTTGCTCGATCTCGTCGCGCTGGCGCTCGGGGCCGGCCGCGATACCGCGGCGGCCGCCGGGATGCGCGGGCTGCGAGCGGCGCGGCTCCAGGAGATCCTATCGGGCATCCGCGCCGGCTACACCGACCCCGGCTTCTCGCCGGCTGCCCTCGGGGCGAAACTCGATCTGTCGCCGCGTTACATCCAGGACATCCTGCACGAGACGGGGGTGAGCTTCACCGAACGCGTGCTGGACCTGCGCCTCCAGATGGCGCGCCGCATGCTGGCTTCGGCATCCGGAGCACGACTGAAGGTCAGCGAAATCGCGCTCGGCTGCGGTTTCAACGACGTGTCCTACTTCAACCAGGCTTTCCGCAGCCGCTTCGGGGCAGCGCCCACCCAGTTTCGTCCCTGAGACGCGGCCTGGCCGATCGTCGCGAGGCGAGCGGTGGGAAACGCTGACGACTCGGCGCCGTGTCTCCTTACTCATCCGGGCAAAGAAAAAGCCGCCGGCTCGCGCCGGCGGCTTCTTCCTTGCGATGCTCTCCGCGTCAGTGGGCGACAAGGCCCGCCGCGGCGTCCTCCTCGGATGCCTTCGGCGTCGCCGCCTTCAGGTCCTCTTCCCAGACGATCGGCGTCGGCTGACGCACCAGCGCGTGCTGGAGCACCTGGTCCATGCGCGAGACCGGGACGATCTCGAGCCCGCTCTTCACCGACTGCGGGAGATCGACGAGGTCCTTGGCGTTGTCCTCGGGGATCAGCACCTTCTTGATGCCGCCGCGCAAGGCGGCGAGCAGCTTCTCCTTCAGGCCACCGATCGGCAGCACCCTGCCCCGCAGCGTGACCTCGCCGGTCATGGCGACGTCGCGACGGACCGGGATGCCGGTCATGATCGAGACGATCGCCGTGGCCATGCCGATGCCGGCCGACGGACCGTCCTTCGGGGTCGCCCCCTCGGGCAGGTGGACGTGGATGTCGCGCCGGTCGAAGAGCGGCGGCTCGATGCCGAAATCGATGGCGCGGGAGCGGACATAGGACGCCGCCGCCGAGATCGATTCCTTCATCACGTCGCGCAGATTGCCGGTGACGGTCATCTTGCCCTTGCCGGGCATCATCACGCCTTCGATCGTCAGCATCTCGCCGCCGACCTCGGTCCAGGCCAGACCGGTGACGACACCGACCTGATCCTCGGTTTCCGCCATGCCATAGCGATAGCGCGGCGGGCCGAGATAGTCCTCCAGCACCGCGGGAGTGACCGCGACCTTCTTCTTCTTCGACAGCACGATCTCCTTCACCGCCTTGCGGACGGTGTTGGCG